>BNJU01001745.1_pt1 | contig 227954 bp, 317 predicted proteins | sample 8539281 | NCBI WGS metagenome assembly BNJU01 (sample SAMD00202456, study PRJDB9452) | human saliva metagenome | isolation source: human saliva | place: Japan | reverse complement strand
ACGAACTGTTAAAATAATCACTCATTACGAGTGGTTATTTTTATTCCAATGATTCCTCTTTCTGCATGAACTCTTCACATGACGGATTTTGCACAAAGACATCAAATTACTTTTATTATGATTTCCACCTTCAGATAAAAGCTTAAAGTGATGTCCTAATTTTCTTTTAGCCATTGTTCAGAATTCTCTATAGTTTTAGTTTTTGTGGATTTGCTTTTTAAAATATTCTACGCTTTATCTATTTACTGGGTACAACTTTTGTTATCTATTCTCTCTGTTATCAACTCTTGCCTATGGATATGTTCTTGCTTCATTTATTTTTCTATAGTATTTTTGGGTTTTAAAGATTATTTTGAACATAAAAAGAGGGCTTACGCTACTAGGCATAAATCCTCTATTCTAAATTTTCCCTGTTTAAAGGCTTTTAATATTTCTTTCTATCAATTATTTAATTTCCATGATTCTGCCTTAGCTTTTGCATTGATAAGATCAGAATAAAGTCCATTATTTTTAATCAGTTCTTCATGACTTCCTCGTTCTACTATTTCTCCATCTTTTAAGACTAAAATCTGATCTGCATTTCTTATTGTCTTTAGTCTGTGGGCAATCATAATTACTGTTTTGTTTTTTGTTAATGATTCTATTGCTTCTTTAAGCTTATCTTCATTTTCTGGGTCTATATTTGCAGTAGCTTCATCAAAGATTATGATGTCTGCATCTTTTAGCATGGCTCTTGCAATGGAAATTCTTTGTTTTTCTCCGCCTGATAGACTTGCTCCCCCTTCTCCGATTAGAGTGTTATATCCTTCTGGTAAAGCTTCTATAAATTCATGACATCTTGCTTTTTTAGCAGCTTGAACTACTTCTTCATGGCTTGCATTTTGTTTACCAAATTTTATATTGTTTTCAATTGTATCTTCAAATAGATAGACATCTTGAAATACTATGGAAATAGAATTCATAAGATTTTTCTATTTTATAATCCTAATATTTTTTTCCACCTATTAAAATTTCTCCGAATTTACATTCCCAAAAATCTCGCTATTAGATTACAAAATGTTGTCTTGCCAGATCCAGATGGACCAACAATGGCAGTCATGGTATTTTTCTTTTATCTCAGCTGATACATTTTTTTAAAATTGGTCTATCATCATAAGAAAAAGATACATCTTTAAAAGACTATATTGTGATTTTTATAGGCTCTGTAATACTTCCCTCTTTCATATCAGGCATTGAGTCTATAAAACCAACAGAATCTATGGCATTTTCGCAAGCTCTTAGGGATGGCCATGTTTGATCCTGCCCCGATTAGACCTTCAAAGATTATAAATGATGCCATAATCATTAGAATTGTTTCAGCAAGTGGAAGTTCACCAGATAAATTTAAATTTAATGATACATAGACCATAGCTACTGTTGTTATTCCCATTACAATTCTTTGAATAACTGTGTATGGTGCAACAGATTTTTCTAGGTCTAAGAGTATTCTTGATGTATCTTTTATAGACTTTCTTAAAGCCCTGTTATTCTCTCCACCAAGATTATAGGATTTTATAACCTGCATACCTTGTAAAGTTGCCAATACTTCTTTTGTAAGTCTTGTCTGAGTTTCTGTCATCTTGTCTGCATTAGCTGATGATTTTTTCTCCATCATTGATGTAACTATAAAGAATACGATTACACCTGCTACAGCAACAAGTCCTACCTTTACATTAAAAATTAAAGTCCCAAGGACAAAAACTAGTGTATTTAAAACTCCACCAAGTACAAGAACCAAAAGCATAGGCACCCACATTTCTGCTTGGGAAAGTGATGATGTGGCGATAGTAGTTAATCTTCCTAGTGAAAAGCTTGAAAAGAAACCCATAGGAACTCTTTTTATCTTTTCTCCTATTTCTATTCTCTTATGAGCTGCCATAAAATATCCAGCGTGAGTTTGTGCCATTTGTGAGATTTTTTGTGTCATTATTTTTCCAACAAGGGATATGACTAATATTCCAAGACAAACAAAGATAGCCTTATAGTCTAAAGTTTTAGAAAAAATATTTACTAGCATATAGTAAATTGCACCAAACTCAAGGGCATTAAATACTGCGTGGAAAAATCCAGCGAGAATAGATTTTTTAATATTTGCTTGTTCTTCTTTTGAAAAACTCCATATCTTTTTAAACACATTAAGCATTTTCATCACCCCTTAAATTTGCAGCATACATTTCCTTATAAAGCTCTGATGACTTTAATAGTTCTTCATGATTTTCCATAAGAGTTTAATTTACCATCTTTAATAACAAATATCCTATCTGCATCAACAATTGTCTTTAACCTATGAGCGATGATGATTAAAGTTTTACCCTTAACTAGATTAGCCAAGGCGTTTTGTATGAGAGCTTCATTTTCAGGATCATATAGGAAGTTGCTTCATCTAAAAATTACGATCGGTGCATTTTTTTAGCATGGCACGAGCAATAGATATTCTTTGTCTTTTCTCCTCCAGATAGATGACCTCCACCTTCACCAACTCTTGTATCATAACCGTTAGATAGATTCATAATAAAATCATGACAGGCAGATTTTTTTACATACCTCTATGATTTCTTCATCAGTAGCTTCTTTATTGCCAAGCCTAATATTTTCCTTTTATAGTCATATCAAAGAGGAAATTGTCTTGGGATACAAAAGAAATTAATGAAGATAATTTTTCAAGGGATAAGTCTTTCGTTTCAACATTCCCTATCTTTATAGATCCACTATCTGCATTCCAAAATCCAGCAATAAGCTTTGCTATTGTGGACTTACCAGATCCCGAAGGTCCAACGAGGGCTGAAACAGAAGATTCTTTTATTTCCATAGAAAGATTATCAATGACTTTCTTTTCTCCATCGTAAGAAAAAGTCTACGTCTTGAAGTTTAATATTATATGATTCTAAATTTTCCTTATCAATATTTTCTAACTCTCTTGAATCTAAAAATCTTTCCTATTTCAGAAGTTATAGTTGATATTCTTGACATATCATCCATATAATTCATGATTTTTAAAATACTAGAAACTGTAGCAAAGGATAAGACGATTAAGGTAATTAAATTTCCTAAATCAATACTTCCCCTTATATAAAATAAAATCCCAAAGGGTATGATTGTAATAATTCCCATAGGAGAAAGTAATCTACCTATGGCAACCTTATTCATGGACTCGTCCATCCAGTTATAATAAAAGCTTGCATTATCATAAACTGCATCAGCATATTTTTTATAAGATGACTCGCTTTGGTTAAAGGTCTTTATTACTTCTATCCCATTTATATACTCAACAATGGAATTATTCATGTGTTGACCAATGGCAACTGACTTTCCAAACATTTCCTTATAATGAGCATTCATAACAGACATCATGGTAGCCATTCCCACCGCAAATGGAATTAGTGATAATAAAGTTAAACGCCAATCTAAGGTAAACATATAAATAAATAATAAAAAGGTCCCTACTAAGTTTGCCGTAAATTCTGGTACTAGGTGGGCAAGAGAAGTTTCCATAGAATCAACTTGCTCAACTATAATATTTTTAATTCTCCAGATGATCTTGATAGTACATCTCCCAATGGCATCTTGAAAAGTTTCTTAGAAATATCATTTCTGATTTCTCCTAATGAGTTAAAAGTTGCGGTATGGGAAATACTTGTTGATATTCCTGTTGCTACTTCTTTTAATAACAAATGTTATTAAAATATTTATACAAAGTATAGTATATAAACTCATATTGCTTACGCCATTAATCAAATTTACAATGATTTTTGCCATATAAATATAGGAAAAAGACCAGCCACTACCCCAACTGTTGCAAGTAGGACGGATATAAAATATGAGCCTTTTCTTTTACTTATATACTCTTTTACTAAATTCATAAAATTCCTCCTTAAAAATCCATCTTTAATAAATTTCAAAATATCTTTTTCATGTCCCTGAACATATACTTTCTTATATCCATCCTCTTCAAGCATTAACACAGAATTACAAACTTTAAAAAAATAAGTTCTATATCATGAGTTATTAGGGCAAAAGGATATATTTTTGAATATCTTTTTATTATTTCAGAAATATCGTTCATTCTCTTGTAATCTAAACCTGACGTAGGTTCATCAAGAATTATTAGTTTTCTACCACTTAAACAAGCAGTTAATAGAGCAAGTCTTTGTTTTTGTCCATCAGATAGATTTTTGTGGATGGTCATACTTATTTTTCCCAAAGGTCAATATTTTTTTAATTCGTTTCTAAGTCTATTTAAATATTCAACGTCATTAATTCTATCTTTTTGTAAAAGCTCATTTTTCCACCGTATCAAAAATATTTGGTATTCTACATCTTGCATCTATAATAAGAGTTTCTTAATCTTTCTTTTTATTTCTCCCAAAGCTTGTCTTGCCTTTTAAAGTTTAATAAGCCAGCTAAGGATCTTGCAAGAGTCGTTTTACCTACTCCATTTTTACCGATAATCGCCATTATCTCATTTTCATATAGCTTATATTTAAATTTTTTTATTAATTCTTTTTGCCAATAGAAATATCAACTCCTCTTATATCCCCAACTACATTTTTGCAATTATCAATATTTTCAGATTGCAAAAATTATAGATTAGTTGTTCTTAAAGAGTAATTTTTACAATCCTCTTCTGTTAATTCACCTTTATTAAAAACTTTTTCGATTTTACCATCATTCATATACAAAAAAACGATCATACAAATCATTTAAATAGAACAATCTATGCTCAGATATTATTATCGTTTTTCCTAAGGATTTTAATTTTTGAGAATATTCTTAAGTTCGACTATTCCCCTATAGTCTAAATTTGATGATGGTTCATCAAAGAAAATTATTTTAGTATCATAAACAAGAGTAGATGAGATAGCAACTTTTTGCTTTTTGTCCACCTGATAAAGAATTGATATTTCTATATTTTTAAATTTTCAATTCCCATCACATAAAGAGTCATCAACTCTTTTCTTTAATTCTGAAAGCTCCATTCCTAAATTTTTCTCCAACAAAGGCAAGCTCATCCTCAACAATATTTGCGAAAAACTGATCTGTTGGATTTTGAAAAACATTTCCTATATTTTTGCCAAATCTCCATTGTTATATTGCGAAATATTTTTCCTAAAATAGATACTTGTCCATATAATTGTCCTTGATAATAATTTGGAATTAAACCATTTAATATCCTTGATAGCGTAGTTTTTCCACAACCAGATAAACCACTTATAACAACAAGTTCACCTTCTGTAATATTTAGCTCTATATCTTTTAAAATTACCTTATCATTTCCTTCATAAGAGAATTTTTTTAATATCTGCTTCTATTACATTCATACTGACCTCCACAATAAGAAAATAGCTAAAAAGTAAGAATACGATATCAAAAATTTAAAAGTAATTTTATGATAATTAGTCCTTTTCCTCTATATTCTGCTCCTTTAGATATAATAGATGAAGTCAAAGTTTCACTCACTTGCAAACATTTATAGATAAGAGGGATGAAGTAAAGTTCAAAAGACCTAACAGGATGGAGGGGACTTAATCTTAGTCCCCTTACCTTCATGCCATTCTTTATTTCTTTAAGCCTTAACCCTCATCTCTGATATAAACTTCATTCCTATCACTATGCTTTAAAGCAAACACATTTGGAATGTGTAAAAACTTAAGTGAACTCATCATTTTAAGTGGTGATGTATTCACAAGAATACCGCCAATAACAAATATTGGAAAGAGTTTTAATACGATTTCTACAAGACCTAAAATTGCATTTCCGCCTATTCCTAAGTCTGTAATAGTTAATGTTTTTCCAACAATTATCAGGATAAGAACTGCTGCTAGTTGTTTAATAAATTGTTTTTAAAGAAAAAGTTAAAGTTAGAAACATTGATATTACTATCATAATATAGTAGCTAATATCATCTGTTATAAATAATATAATCGAAAATGCTAAAAATTAAAACAAATAAGATTATAGGATTTACAAGACAGTTGTCATCTCTCCTTATTTTTCCATTACAATATTCCTTGTTTTTACTCTTTTTAAAAAACTTATTATTTATATATAATCCAAATCTTCCTGCTATTAATACCAAGACGATATTAATACCTATTGATATTAGCATTGCCTTTGTGTAAAAAGCATCCATAAAGGCAGCCTGTTCTTTAGTAAATACGCTAAAAACTTCAACAATTTTTTTCTGGTCCAAGGAGTCTAACAAATGTCATTGCGTGCATTGAAATAATAAACATTCCAGCAGATAATGCTAAGGCAACTCTATTATCATTTGTATAGTTGCCTATAATCAATTCTGCTGCAATAGCTGCGATGGCATTTACTATAAGCATTGGCCAATATCCACTTAAAGCATAAAAACACACCTAGCAACATGAAAAAAATATAAAAGTTATTCCTCTTTTTGTAATTTTTAGCCATAATTACAAATGGCGGAGCTACTACAAAGGAAGAAAATCCTGCCGCTATATATAAGGATAAAGTTCCTAATATTCCTGTGGCTGTTGATACAGCCATGTTTAATATAAACGCTACTACTGTAAAAATTGTAACTTGTACGATATCTTTTAATTTCATATAAACCTCCAATTTAAGATATATTTTTTTTCTGAGTAAACCCTAAAATCTACTTAGCATAATTATCTAAGATAATTCTATCATTTTTAATGCAAGTTTGTTATTCACAAAATTTTCTCTTGCATTTAGAACTTCACAACCTAGAATAAATGTGTTAATCAAATCAGTTATTAATTCGATAGCTTCACTTAATTCACCTCTTACATCTTCATCAAATAACATTAGAATACTATCAGATGATGATTTTTAGTTTCTTATATAAATCTTTTAACTTATCGTCATGATTTAATTCCTGTAAAAACACTGCATAAATTGAAACATAGTCACTCTGATATAGCATTTTTCTAAAAATAATCTCAGGTAAAACTGCGCTAAAATCCTGACTTGTTTTATTCATCTCATCATAGATTATCTTCTCTCTGTATTTATTTCCTTCTACCATAATGTCGTATAAAAATTTCATAGGTAGAACCATAATGATGATATAATCCACCTCTAGAAAGCCCAGTAGCTTCCATAATGTCATTCATAACAGTATTTCTAAATCCCTTATCCAAAAAGACTTTCATAGCTGCTTGTCTAATCAGCTTTTTTCTTTCATCGGCTTCCATTTTCATTTCATAAACAACCTCCAAACCGACACAATTGTCGGTATTATTGTATTAGCACTGATAATCATTGTCAATAGCTTCGCTTATACTTCTTTATTAATAGTTAAGGCCTCAAGTGAAAAGTTAAATTCCACTTCTAAGGTATGAAAGTTGAATTTACACTTATACTTCTAGTTCAATATAAGTGCCACTTCTTCGTGTTTTTAGGAGGAAAACATCATGTTAACGAAGAATTCGCACATGTCTTATTCTGATAGACAGATCATCGAAACTGGTATCGAAAATGGTGTCTTCCAAGATGTGGGCGTATCGATCAGCCCCATCGATTTGAAACGTGTCGTAAGACGAAAGATGCCCAAACAAAAGCGCAATATATTTAAGCCACGTAAAGACAATCGATACCTTATAGGAAGAAAGTATGCTGACTTCTTGATATACATAGAAAAGAATCCAACTGCCAAGGTCGTAGAGATGGATACGGTATATAACGACGTGTCCAACGGTCCTTTCCTACAGACCTTCAAATTCAGAGAGTACGACCTCTTGATATGTATTTATCAAACCGTAAAGGACTCCTTACATATGTTGGATGGAATCCTATTATTGGAAAAGATATTAGGAAAAGAAATGTTCGAAAAAGAAGGCGAGGTCATATTAACAGACAGAGGAAGTGAATTCGTCCTAGCTGAAGAAGCGGAGATACGTGAAGATAGAACTCGCAGGACACGTATGTTCTACTGTGATTCGATGGCCTCTTAGCAGAAAGGTAGTCTAGAGAACGTACACCTATTGGTAAGGGATATATGCCCAAAGGGATGTGATATCCATGCATTGGGACTCACATCACAAGAAAAGGCAAATCTCATCAGTATCCATATCAATTCACATCCAAAAGAAAAGCTGCACGGAAGATCATCCATACAGCTGCTCCATTTCTACAACGAAGAAATGGCTAAGAAACTTTATGATTTTGGAATTACCGAAATTCCACCAGACGAAGTAATTCTAAAACCATATCTTCTAAAGTAAGAAGATAACCAAGAAGTTTCAAAATCAATCACACACGAAGGGTCGGTGTTTAACTTTCATCAGAGAACGAAGTAGAATCAACTCTTATAAATTTTTGACAGTAGATTCCGCCTACCTTTCATGCGCTCATTTTTCTGTAATCTTACCTTCATTCTAAATAAAATAAAAATCATTTTCAACTTTTAAAATAGTACTATCTTGGATTATTTCCCTTGATAGTACTATTTTTTTGAAAAGACTACTTCCACTTTAATTTTTTTATTCTTTAGAAGTGGAATTTAACTTTTTCACTTGAGCGTAGATTAATTTTCCACATCTCTAATACTTAATATTTTCTTGTCTATGATTTGCCAGACAGTTTCTATTAAATTACATCTCATTAATCCTATTTGATAAAAGTTATCACTACGTCAACAATCTTATCAAAGGTCAGATTTTTCAATATACTTATTTTTCTTTGAGATATACTTTCCACAAGAATCTTAGATATGAATCTTCTTTTATATCCTCGATTATTTCCTTATAGTCTTTCATTATCTCAGCTTCCTCTTTTGTTTGAGGTTTTTCTATTGCTTCTTTTTAAAAATTTTCATAGTCTATCTGATCTGTTTGTAGAGATGTATAGGTCGTAGAAATCTCTCATTCGTGTTGTTGTTATATTTCTTCTGATTATGGTTTCGTATTTTTCAGCTAAAATTGTTTCTAATGGATATGCCATTATTTTTATATCTTCTTTGCTAAAAATACATGGATAAGTGTATTCTATTTCTCTTGGTGTTATTGCATCCCCTGTTGTTGAATCAAGTTTCATTGGATTTTTAGTTTTTCCCAACATTTTGCTATTAGTGAAACTCTAAAGTTCTCGTACTCATCCTCTTCTCTAATATAAGAGATGTCTTTTTATTTCAAATATTATTCCATCGTCTACATTGATATTTATGATTTCTTGAACTATTTCTTTTATTTTTCTTCTTTTAGGGCTATACCTTTAATGGTTGTGTCCATGTCCATAGTTGTTCTGTTTTCAATACCAATTAAGGATGATATAAGAAATCCTCCCTTTATCACAAAAATTATTTTTATATTTTGATTTAGATAGTCTTTCTAAAAATCTTTCAAAGAAATATATTTGCAGAACTTCTTGTGATTTCAGATTTTTTTCTTCTCTGCAAAACTTCTTATCTTGCCCTTTATACTCTCGATATTAATCACGATAATACCTCCATATATTTTCTAATTTCATCTTCTATTTTAAATAATCTACCGTATTTTATTAATCGTCTTAGATTTTTATTTGGTGATTTAAAATATCTTTTTATAGCATCTGTAAAAATTTGTTTATCTATTTTTCTCTGTCAATTATGATATCGCAAATTGTTCGATCAATATCGTAAACTGGGATAAGATTGCCTTGTGGTGATTTTTATTTCTGTCCTTCCAAGTTCGTATAAGTCTTTTACATAGTGAACTTGCAGGTCTTCATATCTTTTTGATATGGCTTGCATTGTAGCCTTGAGGTACAGATATATGAAATACATTTGGGGTCCTATCAGATAGGTCGTGGAGGTATAGGGCTGTTTGCTGGGAAAAATATAATTCGATTACTATTTGATGATATTAAAACAAAATCGTCTATTACTTTTTCCTTTTTAATTGATATAGTCCTGGTCTTAATCTTTCTAATTGTCCGCTCTTTGTTAATTCTGATAGATTATGCCTACTATATCCAAGGTCTTCTGCTTCTTTGTTGGTGATTACTAAATTTTCTTGTATATATTCTTTAAGTATATTCATAGTCCGCCTCCTCTCGTTTACGCTTTTTATTATATGTGATAAAAAAAGCGAATTCGTAAAGTTAGATTATGAGTTTTCCATTTTTGGAAAAGAATGTAACGAATCCTTTACCCCCTTTCTAAAATTATTATTTCTTAACTCAATATTACTAATATTATTATAGTTACCCTCCGATTTTCGGAAGTCTGGACTTCTGCTTTTCGGAGATCAGATTTTGTATTATTAATAACATTTAAAAATTTTTATGTACCTACTTCTTAGAAAAAGAGCAGCCTTTTTAAGTTACTCTTGCAGAAAGTACAAAATAAGTTAATTATATTTTGTGTTTCCTCATACCAGTTTCAGAACTACTCTTACGTCCATGTAGTTTTCTTGAGTCTTTTTGACATATCCTTCTTCATCTTTATCGAAGACAAAATCCTTATAAAACTGCTTGAAATGCAGGATTCCTAAATTTATATCTTTTGTATCAACACTATAGCCTCAACTTGCTCATCATTGTCCAAACTTATATTTAGATTCTTATCAATGATAGGAAGCTTAAAAAGTAATGGACTTTTAGCCATTGTCCATTTGGCTGCTTCTCTTCATAAATTTGAATTTCAGAGATGAGTGCTTCTATTAGCTGCCTGCGTTCAACATCGTTCATGACTTTATAAAGTTTGTCAAAATAAATCAAAACTTTATATATATTATCGCCAGTAAGTTTTTCAGCTTCTATTGTTTCTTTTCTTTTTGCTTTTAGCTTCTATTAACTGACCTTCTAATTCCTCAATTTTATCGTACATACGATAAAGTCTATCGTCTAAATCATTCTTTCTTCTCTTATAGTGTTTATCCTCAACATCTAAAGCATCTATTTCCTCAATGAGCTTAAATTTTTGTGGAATGACTTTTTCCTTAGCTCTTTTTGATAATTATCTATCTCATTTTCAATCGCTGATGTATCAACTTTCATGTTGATTTTTTTCTTGTATCATAGATGCAAATTTTGGCTTGCTTACTAACTTGATTATTACCTCAGCAACAGCATCATCTAACAATTCTTCTCTAATTTGTTTGTTATAGGTGCATTTATGTCCTCTATTCATAAGTCTATGCTTACAACCATAGTAATAGAAGTCTTTATACTTCGTCCCATCTTTTTATATTTTATAGATTTGTTTCCAAACATTCCAGCACCACATATCGGACACTTTTACTATTCCTGATAATAAGTGTGTCCTCATGTTCTTACCCTTATTTACATGTTCATACTTTTTAGCTTGTGCTTTCAGTTTAACTTGTGCAGCCTGCCACAATTCATCTGGGATTATTGCTTCATGAATGCCTTCTGCTACTAAATAATCGTCCTGCTCTACTTGTCTGTATTCATTCCTTGTACCATGAACTTTTTCTAAAGTTCTTCTTCCAAATGCTATTTTCCCGTTATACACAGGATTCTTTAATATTTTTCTTATAAGACCTGCGTCAAACAATGGATTTTTTCCATTTTGTCTTGGTATTTTTCTTATACCATGATTTTCTAAATATTTAGAAAGGCCATTAGCTCCAATACTTGTGTTTACATACTGATCAAAAATAGTTCTTATTGCAATTGCTTCTTCTTCATTTATTAACAACTTTCCATCAATCAGTTGATAGCCATACGGAGCAAATCCACCATTCCATTTACCCTCTCTTGCCTTTTGAATACGACCTTCCATTGTTTGGACACGAATGTTTTCTCTTTCTATTTCAGCCACTGCTGATAAAACAGAAATCATCAATTTACCTGCATCTTTAGATGAATCAATTCCATCTTCAACACAAATAAGATTTACACCAAAATCTTGCATTATTTGCAAAGTCGAAAGTACATCAGCAGCATTTCTTGCAAATCTCGATAATTTATATACAAGAACGAAAGACACTCCATCCTTTCCGGATTTTATATCTTCCATCATACGAGTAAACTGAATTCTACCTTCTATAGATTTTTCCAGACTTACCTGCATCTTCGTATTCACCAACAATCTCATAATCATTATAGAGAGCAAAAAGCCTTCATTCTTGATTTTTGTGCCTCTAAAGAATAACCGTCTATCTGTATTGATGTAGATACTCTTGTATAGAGGTATACTTTTATTTTTTTCTTTTGACATAGCATTAACCTCAATATCCTTTTTCTATATCTTTATATTTTTTTACCAATTATGGTTTGGACTTATATATCTAGTATATTATAGCACTTTTTATTGCTTTTTCTCAATCTGTGTTTTTGCTATGTCAAATTTATTTTTATCTTCTATTTTTTTACCGGAGTTGGATTTGGAAGATTATCTAAGTCTAAAACTCCAGCATACTTTTGTAATCAGATTTGCTATCAAATCAGCCAATCCATTCAGTCATTGTCCAATATATTCCTCCTCTCTTTTTAAAGTTTTATATCTAATAATTATTTGTTTAATTAAGTTTTACGACATTGATAGGTGCTTGGCAGCAACATAGGAATCTCACCTCCGCCCCTTATTAAGACGAGCCGGCTTAAACTATTGAAGTATCATTATCACTACTTGTATCATCGAACAGGTTGCCACATCTGTTTTTATGTATTCTTATTTATCGCTCGCTTCCTTGTTTCCTTGATTTACTCAGTATTCATTAAACCGAAATTATTCTCAGCAGAAAGGTCATGGCGTAAGTCATAATCCTCCACAAGTAGATAAAGTCCTACCTTTGGTCTATTCAGTTGTCAAAGAGCAATATTTGAAAGGGATTATTTTCTTTACATTTTCCTATTTGCCAAAAGCAGACTATCTCTTATTCAAGAAAGTAAAGTAGGTCAAACTCCCCTTCACTTTACATAAGGAAAATTTGACCCCTTTGGTTACCGAAGTTCTAAAGTTCTTCGATGAATTTTTTTAGCTTTTCAAGAATTTTGTTTCTTCTTTTGATTAAAGCCGGATGAGTAATACTTTTGAGCTTTGCCACTGAACGAACCGTTTCATCATTGAAATATAAGCGTTCAACAATATCTCTTTCTTCTGCATTGAGCCTTGATATAGCATTTCTGAGTGCTTCAATCATCATTTGTGTTTCAACAATCTTTTCTACATCAACACTTTCATCAATAATGCTATCCACAAAGTGTCCGTCATGATCCAATGATGAGAGCAAGTGGTTTTTCTGGCACTCAAAAATCAGTCAGGGTCAGGGGCGACCCTCCGAAATTTCTAGGGGTCAAATTTTTGACCTCTTTTTATAACTCAGGGATACCTCCAAATTTACTCGGGGTCTCAACTAATAAAAAAACTCCTATGTTAGAATTCAAGTTGGAAAAAGATTGAATAATAACGATAGGAGGCGCCATATAGTTATAAATGATTTTATCATATCCACACTTAATGTTAGTGACGATATGATTTTTTTGATTGATACACATAAATCATCTGACAAATTACACATCTTAATAAAACTGAATGATACTCACCCTACCTGTCCCTGTTGTGGAGGTCATACAAAAATAAAGGATTATTCTTCATACAGCTATAACCACCTTGACGTTGCAGGGATTCCATCCATCATAGATTGGACAAGAAGACGCTATGTCTGTAAAGAATGTGGGAAGTCCTTCTCCGAGCCAAGTCCATTTGGCCCAGAGAACTTCCATCAGTCATACGCAGTACTCAATGCGATTGCCTTGGATCTGCACAATGTTCGTATGACATACAAGGATATTGCGCATAAATACCACGTATCCGACACAATCGTAAGAATGTATGCCGATAGTTTCATCCGTGCACCTAGATTAACACTTCCTGAGAACCTTGGTATCGATGAGATATCTTCTTCTATGGCAAAATACGGTGGTTCATACTTGTGTGTATTCGTAGACAACAATCACAGGACATTAAACGAGATACTGCCAAATCGTTCGAAAGTAACGCTGTCGAAACACTTTGAAATGATTCCACAATCGGAGAGAGACAAGGTAAAGTACGTGACAATCGATATGTGGGAACCTTATAGAGATGTGTGTAAAAAGTACCTAAGACATTGCGAAATAGCAGTAGACCCTTTCCATGTTATCAAACACCTTACGGAGTGCTTTACGCGCATACGCGTTGGAATCATGAAACAGTGTGTCTATGATAGTCCTAGTTACTATCTGTTGAAGACCTGGCATAAGTTATTAGAAACTGATTCATTCGACCTCGATAACGAGCCAAGATATAATTCAAAATTTCGCCAGAAGATGAATTACAGGGACCTTTACAACATGTTGTTGGAGATAAGTCCTGATTTAAAGCTTGCGTATGAATTAAAGGAGCTATATAGAGACTTCAATAAACGCTGCTCTTTTGAAGAAGCGGGTGCACAACTTGATTATCTGATCGAACTATTTGAACACTCTAAGTTAGACTGCTATAAGGAATTCATATCTCTACTGAAAAACTGGAAACCAGAAATTATCAATAGCTTTAGAAGGCCTTATGATGATAGACGACAATCCAATGCATTAGCTGAAAACATCAATCAGAAACTTCGATTACTGATCGAGGTATCCAATGGATATACAAACCTAGAACGTTTTCGTGCACGTGCACTATACTGCCTAAACGACAAACTATTCTATTGCTTGACTACATGTCTATATTCCAGAAAAACGAGAACACAAAAAAACGTGGCACATATACCAAAACAAATAATCGATACATTAAACAAATAAAATCAAACTATACTTCAATCTTTTTCTAAAAAGGATATCTTAGTCACCAGCCACGATGACATAGATATCCTTATTTTGTATATGATTGACCCACAACTGATTTCGTTGCGCATTTTAGTCAAACCCACGACTAATTTCTGCTTAAGCGTTTTTCTTGTCCACCTGCTCTAAATACTTCTCATGTTCTCTTTCCCGCCAGTAGACTTTGTATATCTGCTCGCTGACTTTGACCTTTTTCCGTTGACATAAAGATAATATTCTTTTTGGCATATATAGTTTTCCTCCATTTCTTTTTGTCTGCGTTTTAAGACAAAAAGGAGGACTCTGCACATAGGCATAAGAAGTCCTCGAAAATGGAAGAATTTTATTCTTTCGTTATCTTTATTTAGTAGTAGCTGAGAGTATATTGAAAAAAGGTGAGTTTAATATAAATTCAGTTCCATATATTGTATATCTCGATTTTTCCATCTACATCACCTCTATTTTAAATTCAATGCCTAAACTACCCATTCTTCAGATTTTCTTCTATTCGCAATAAAAATCACTATATATACCTTCTTTAGATTTCAATTCAGTATGTGTTCCTATTTGTTCAATAACTCCATTTTTCAAAAACAATTATTTGATCTGCATTTCTTACAGTAGAAAAGCTTATGTGTAATAACTATTGTAGTTTTGTCCTTCAATAGATTTTTTTAATGCAATCAGTAATTACTTTTCATTTTCAGGATCTCACACTTGATGTTGCTTCATCAAGAATTACAAACTTGCTTTTGTTTCAGCATTGCTCTTGCTATAGATATTCTTTTGCCTTTCTCCACCTGATAGATTAGAGCCTCCTTCTTGTAAAATGGTATTGTATCCATCAGGAAGTTTCATAATAAAAATCATGGCATTGAGCTTTCTTGGCAATATCAATCACTTCTTCGTCAGTAGCATTTGGATTAACAAATTTAATATTGTTTTTTTACTGTATCAACAAATAAATATACGTCTTGAAATACAAAGCTAAAAATTAGATAGAAGTTGGTCATAATTATATTCTTTGACATTGTTGTTACCAATTTGATTGTACATCCCAAAAATCTTGCCATAAGATTGCATAAAGTTGTTTTTCACTACCAGAGAATCCGACAAAAGCTGTTGTTTTTTTCCTTCAGGAATTTTTCAAACTTAGATTTTTAAAAAGTTCACTATCATCATAAGAAAAGAAACATTTTTCATTTCAATTTCTACTTTTTTTCAACTTTCGTTTTATTGCCCTCTTTAATTACAGGTAAACTTCTTAAATTTATAACGCTATTTAATTTTTTTGCACTGCAACGCCTTTTAATACTTTTGCATACTACCTGCTAATTCAAATCCCTGAAAAAAACTACATCATAACAATCAATACAATAGATTTAGTCGCATTTATACTTCCTGAAAAATATCTCATTAAAGAACTAAATATAATTACACATATACCTATTTTAAATACCAACAGAAATAGAAATTGTGTAGGTACTAAAAAAATTTTTTTCTACTGCAAAAACCTTTACGACTCTCTCGCGATACTATCATTCAATTCTTTTAACTGTATTTTCATCTTTTCCAAACGCTTTTATTATTCCAATTCCTTTTTACATACTCTATTATTTTTCGAACTCAAATCCAACTTAAGTCCCAGTACTTTCCCATATTATCACCACCATTCCTTATTTTTTCCCTAAAGAATACTTTAACTTTTGAAAAGCCTCTGCACTTATGGCGTGTTCAATACTGCAAGCGTCTTGTTCTGCAGTTTTACGGTCCACGCCAGCGTCTACAAGCCTTGCGGTAAAGAATGGATACCGTTCACATATTTGTTCGGCATATTGTCGGCCTTGCTGCGTCAAATAAAGAGCACCATCTTTTTTGATAATATGACCGGACTTTGTGAGTTCCTTTACTGCTCTGCTTACAGAAGGCTTGCTAACCCCTAAATAGTCCGCAACATCTACACCGCGAGAGTTGCCATGTTTCTTATGAAGCACTAAAATTGCTTTTAAATAATCTTCCAAAGAAGATGTTAAGGGCATACAGTGCACCTCCTTTTTTGTCTTTATTCCTCTAATTGAGAAAAAAATGCTTGTAGTTTTTTTCAGTACCAACACTGTCTAATAGATATTGTTCCTGTACCTGTCCATTTTCAACATGAATCACGCTATCGCAGACAGAAGCAATCAATTCGTAATCATGAGTAATAATGAAAAGAAAAACATCTTCTTTCTGGAGTTGTTTTAATAGCTGGCAAGTCTGTATCATGTGGCTAAAATCGAGGCCGGATGTAGGTTCATCGAAATACAAAAATCTTTTTCCCGCAGAACATGGCAGAAGCAATGATAACCCGCTGCTTTTTGTCCGCCGGATAAAGTCATAGGATGGCGCTCTGAAAGAGCAGAAATATCCAGTGCAGTCATAATCTCTTGCAGACTATTTTCTGAAGATTCGCCGCTTCCCAGCACAATTTCTTCTCTAACACTATCAGAGAAAAGCTGGTGATTCACCTCCTGCATGACAAGGTAGCTATCCCGTACCTGCTCTTTTGCACTTTGTTTTTTTCCATCTAGCAGGAATGTTCCTTTTGTCTTTTTCATAAGCCCGCACATGCAGGAAACAAAAGTGGATTTTCCTGCCCCATTGGTGCCGATGATTGCAGTAATCCTGCCCGATGGGATAGACAGCTTAGGGATAGACAAAGCCTCCGTTTTCCCATAAAAACAATGAATATCTTCTAGTTCTATGGTATGGCTGGATGAACGCGCATGGTGAGCTGTAATCGGATAAGACAGTAAATCTACCGTCCGAATCCCGCTGTTTACCCGTTCTTCATAGGTCAAACGAGCTAATTCTGCCATTGTATATTCCCCGACAACTTTGCCATCCTCCATATATATGGCACGGTCTATCAGATCTTTCAGGTAATAGGTGCGGTGTTCCGCAATGATGACGGTTTTGCCCTGCTGTTTGAGCAGGCTTAAAATTTTCCTCACCTTTTCAATCGCCTGAATATCCAGATTCGAGGATGGCTCGTCCAGAACATAGATTTGCGGGGACATCGCATAAATGCTTGCAAAGGCGATGATTTGTTTTTTTCCCCTCCGGACAAATTAAAAAAATATTCCGATTCAGCAGATACTCAATTTGTAAATCTTTTTGCTGTCTGTTTCACACGTTCAGCGATTTCCTGCGGTTCCATTCCGAGGTTTTCACAGCCAAAAAGCAATCTCGCTGGTGGTATTGACAGTGTAAAAACTGCGTCCGAGGATTTTGAAAAAAACGCTGCCAACTCGCTTAGAGATTTCATACATGGGAAGATCAAAAAGATTTTTTTCCCATCCACCATGACAGTTCCTTGTAATTTTCCTTCGTAAAAAAATTGGGAATCATACCATTGAGCAGACGGGTTATAGTCGTTTTTTTCCGCATCCGCTTTTTCCCGCAAAGTAAAATACATTCCCCATCCTTCACCTCCAGATTGATGGAATCCAGACTTTTGGGTTCCCCGCTTTCCTGATAGGAGTATGTAACATTTTGAAACGAAATCATAAAAATACCCACCCCTTTCAAGATAATCGCAGCAATCGCCAAAGCTCCTGTAATACACCAAACAAGGACATCAGAGAAGCGGAATCTTACCTGTACCAAACTGGTATGCGGTTCTGGACTGTCTAATCCGCGGCACAATGCCGCTGCCGACAATTCCTCGCTGACATTCACCGCGGACATCAAAAAGCGGAACCATAATATGTTCCAGCGAGACATGGATTCCCCTGCATTTTCATCGCAGCCCGGATAGAAGCCCATTCTCTTTGATCGTAGGAAAATAACGGAACACTACAGATAACGGAATGATCAGGGTCTGTGAAGCCGCAGCTTCCACATAACCGCAACAAACTCACTGACTTCTGTTTTCGTCAAAATCCATTTTCCCTAGAATAAAACAAGGCAAAAACTTTCTCAATGCTACTGTGATAAAGGATACCAAAGTAAAGAAAAAAAGCCGTTTATATAGGGCGTCAAAAGCTGGTCGATACCGAGCATAATCAAAAAGACAATCAAAAAGTGAAAGGCGCTCTTTGCCTGCCCGTCTATGGTAATGAGCAGCAGACAGCCGAATACCAAAACCAATTCAAAAAAATCAGGGAATGGCTGAGAAGTAAAAAGAGATTGACAACCAATATGAGCATGAACTTTGTCCGCAGATCAAATTTTTACTTCCCTGTTTCTCCATCATACCATTCCAGCCTTTTTCAAAGTGTTTCTTGAACATCATCTTGCCAATCATGCAGCCAATCAAAGCAAAAAAATAACGGTTCCTGCAATCATCAGGAACAAAACCCAGATAGGCGTCATAGCTTCCAGTGTGTTGTAGAAATCTGCGCTCATACCACGTTCCAGTGTGTCAGCAAAGTAGTAATCCCGCATAATCCAGATAGGAAGGAAACCGCCCAGCAAATTCTGGAGAAAAGAATAGATAGCTTAGAATGTTCAGCTTATTGTTGCGGAACTTTCCAATACCTGCGATGACCTCTGCCAGAATCCCCTGCTACAACGCCGGTAACAGCTACCACCCATATATTTCCCTGGAGTAAAAGGAACAGGCAGGGCAGAATAGCCGCAATAAAGATGGGGCCATGCATAGGCGCTTTTGCCAACAACATCAGATAAACCGGAGCGGCTACCAAAGCAATCAAGCTGGACATACAAAGATAAAGGGGCGGCACCGGCATACAGCATATTCCAATAATCAAAAAAATACGACAAAGTACAAGGCAATAAATACGCCCGCAGACACCAGCCGCTTCGATTTTTTTGTATTTGTTTTTCGTTCATTTTTATGTACCTCCTAAAAAGATGAATTAGATTTCACACCGGCTTTTGGCGCCGGTACTCCAATGGGGTTTTCTCCCAGAAAACTTTTTGAACGCCGCAGAAAAATTTACTTGCGTTTTCGTATCCTACTTTAGCCGCGATTTCTGCTACGGGCTGATTATTTCCCGCAGCGCCATAGACGCTGCCGACATTCTTGCCTCACGCAGCCATGTGGAAATATTTTTTTTCCATACACTCCCTGAAAAATAGTTTTTTTCAAAGAGGATGGACTAATTCCAAATGGAGCAGCCAGATTTTCAATCGAATAATGTTTGCTCAAATCGGCGCTTATAATTTCCATGACTTGCTTGGCGATCTGAACCTGCCCCATAGTCATAAAAAGAGCTTTCATTGATTTTTTTCCGACATATCCGATTTACAAAGCAGAAGCAACAATTCTGTTACTTTTATCTGTAAATATGGTGTGCGGCACTCGGTGGAGCATTTCCCATATCTTCAAACAGCTTGCGCAGCCGATTATCCGCCCAGACAGCATAGCTTTTGTGCGTCCTTACAAAAATCGGAGCTGGACTTGTTTTCCATCCACTTCGACGGTTTTTAACAATTCAGGCGCGTCCCTATTTAGTGTAGAAGAATGAAACAAAAGCTCTACTCCATGGTAGTGACCGCAGGGAAACTGAAAGCTGTCCTGCGCCTTTCGCACATCAACGCTTAAATTTCCTGGTTCCATAAACAAAAACAGGTTATCGGACATTCGCACTTCCATGCGTCCCTCTATGCAGTAGTTGATTTTCAGGCTATTCCCAACCTCTTTACTTTCCGACAAATGAAATGATTTACAATGAAAGCTATGGAATTGCAGGACTACACCGGGAAAAAGTGTGATTACCTCTACTGTTCCAGTACCATCTACACAATCGATTTGATAGACAATGCGTTGCCCACTATGAGTCAACACCCTGATATTTCCTTGCGTTTTTAATTCGTCCATATAGGCGGGGAGAATTGCTGTAGGTTCCAAAGGCTCACCTCCTTATGATATGTAGGTTAGATATAGCTAACTCTGTTTAGTATATCATAATATATTTTTCGCTTTCCACTCTGCCGGTCAAAAAATGCTCCGTCTGACAATAACTTTCAGACCACCCACTTCTGGCTCTTTTGACTGAATCTGATACAGATGTTGGTACAATCCATTCTTTGACATCAACTGTTCATGGGTTCCGGCTTCCTCTATTTTTTTCCATTATTCAATACCAGAATCTGATCTGCGTCTGCAATGGTGCGAAGTCTGTGAGCGATAACCAGGACAGTTTTTCCTTTTTATCAGCCGAGAAATAGCGTTCTGGATTAACACTTCATTTTCCGGGTCGAGGGAAGCGGTCGCTTCATCAAGCAAAATAATCGGAGCGTCTTTTAAGAGCGCGCGGGCAATGGAAATCCGCTGGCGCTCACCACCGGAAAGCGTAGAGCCGTTTTCTCCCAGCAGAGTGCTATATCCATCCGGCAACCTTTTTACAAATTCATCACAGCAGGCTGCTTTTGCCGCAGCAAAAACCTGTTCATCCGTTGCCTCCAGATTTCGATTTTGATGTTATTCCAGACAGTATCGTTGAACAAGGTCACATCCTGAAATACAAAGGACATATATCCCATGAGGTATTCAGGATTGAAGTTTTTCACATCTACACCGCCGATTGCAACTGTGCCGCTGTTCACATCCCAAAAGCGAGCAATCAGGCGAGACATGGTACTTTTTTTCCGCTACCGGAAGGCCCAACCAGCGCAGTAATTTTTTTCCTTCTGGAATAGTAGCGCTGACATCTTTTCAAAAACAGGTTCCTTTGTTATAGGAAAAATCTGACATGGTCAAAAACAATATTATTGTTTTTTTAATAGGTACATCTGTACGGCCTTCCATTACGGGAATACCAGCCAGTTCTCTCATTCGCTGGGTGGATATTAGGGTATGGAACAGCATAGGAAGCAGGGTGAGAATCGTCAGGATCGGCCCGTACATCCGGCATACGATCACCAGTGAAAAGCAGCAGCGGCAAAATGGTGATACTGTCGCCCTATCAAAAGATGGACTCCCACACAAACTGTAATTCCAATTCCGGCCTGAAGAACGAACTGCGCGATGGAGATAAACACACTTGTGCCCAATTCCATGTGAATGGATTGCTTCTTTAAGTTTTTTCAGCGCGTCATTCAGTTTGAAAACTTCTCACCATCCAGATGGCAGGATTTTTATAATACGGATACCTTCCAAATATTCCTGTTCTTCTTCAGAGGCTTTCAGTTTTGCCTCTACCTGTTTCTTGCTGCCGCGCTCTTGGAGTTTTCTGCTTCCTAAAAATAATGAGGAACGACAGGGGCAGCGTACAGAAAATGGACAAACCCCATGCGCCAGTCAAAGATCATCACACAAACGCAAATCAGCGTACAGGAAATTGCATTGGCCATCAACGGTGGCACAATGTGGCTCATGGAGTGTTCAATGCTGGCACAGTCCCCCATCATATTCGTGGTCAGCTCTGTCAAGTCTTTGTTGTTGAACACGCTCATGGGGAACTTGCGTACCAATTCCGCAATACGGATACGGGAATCCTCCGCAGCGGTATAGCATGACACATACGTTTTTTTCGATAATCGTTTTTTTGCAACAGAGAAAATGAATGATTGCCGATAAGACACCAACCCCGAACAGAATCCACATCTTGCTCCAGGAAACTTCTCCGCCAGTCAGCGGTTTTAACACTTCCAGAAAAAAATCTGGATTGTGACAACCACCGATAGCATAAGAGAAAGATTTGTGAGGGTGCAGGCAAAAATACCTTTTTTTCAAATCCTTTTGCTCCGCGGTCTGAGAGCTGAAACATTTCTTTTCAAATTCATCATGACCTATGCCGCCTTTCCTACGCTGAACTTCCAGGTCAACGCCGCAGTATAATTATTCCACAAATCCTGATAGCGGCCAGCCTGTGCCATCAATTCATCGTGTGCCGGACTGGACAATTTTTTTCCATGGTCTACTACAAGGATTTGGTCAGCATTACGGATTGTCGAAAGACGGTGTGCAATCATAATGACCGTTTTTGCCTTTCATCAACTCGGAAAGAGCCTGCTGAATAAGATGTTCATTTTCCGGGTCGCTGAAAGGAGGTTGCCTCATCCAATACCAGGATAGGAGCATTTTTCACAATGGCTCTCGCTATGGCAATGCGCTGAATCTGTCCACCGGAAAGTTTGACTCCGTCTTTACCAAACACGGTTTGATAGCTCTGCGGCAGCTCGGAAATAAATTCATGGCACTGAGCGGCTTTTGGTGGCAGCTATAACTTCTTCTTCAGTTGCATTTGGATTTCCCATGCGAATATTATCCAGAATACTCTGCTTAAAACAAGAAATTGTCCTGAATACAAAGCTGACGGTATCCATCAGATCGCCGGTACTCATATTACGGATGTCTACTCCACCGATACGGATAACCCCTCGTTCCACATCATAGAAACGTGGAAGCAGGCTGGCAATGGTACTTTTACCGCCGCCGGACGGGCCGACAATCGCAGTAACCTTTCCCTGCGGTGCGGTGAAGGACACGGATTGTAATGCCGCATTTGTCTCATCTTCTGTATAGGAAAAGGTTACATTATCGTAAACAACATTGTATGTAGACGGTTTTTGAGAAGTGCCCTTTTCCGGAATCTCCGGTTCTGCCAAAACCTGATCCATGTGTTCCACAGCATTACCTACCTGCATGGCATTGACAGAAGCATACAACACTCTCATGAGAATTGAGGCAATCACCGGCACGAAAATCAGATAAAAGATAAAGGGGGCTACAAATGCCTGATAATCATTTGTGGAGCTGCCAATCCAAATGCCCACCGGGATGATAAATAGATAAATTCCGTTAAGGGCGGCTGTAAAGGCTGCCGTCATCAATTCCTGGCTCAAAGAGTATGGGATAACGGTTTTCGTGTAATTCTTGATAGAATCATGCAGACGTTTGAAAGAGAACGCCGTCTGCTTAAACGCTTTGACTACTGCAATTCCCCGGATGTACTCCACAGAGGCATTGCTCATGTCCTCCAAAGAAGTTTGATAGTCCTCCATCAATTTTTTTGTTTTATTTCCGCCAGTGGTCACACCGTACACAAGGAACGAAACAATAATTCCCACGAATGTTGCTAAACCAAAGCGCCAGTCTACCGCAAATACCAACACCAGCATAACGATTGGCGCGACAAAAAGCGGAAATCATATTGGGAAGATCATGGGCGATAAATCCTCCAAACTTTCAATGTTATCGTCCATAATTTTCCGCAGCTACCGCTTCCCATTTTTAAGTGATACCCCAGAGGGAGCTTGGTGATATGGGATACATAATTAATTTTACATTGATACAACGTGCCATAGGCCGCGATGTGGGAAAAGAGCCACGGACGCAGTGTAAAGCAGCACATTCAAAAAGAACCCTCCGAGAGCCAATCCGCCGTATCCCAATACCTTTGGAACGTCCAGTGTACTGAAATCCGGGTAGGTTCCCACAATTTCCTGAATGATAAAAATAAATAGCCAGATAGGGCAGAAACGACGCAATCGTAGCTAGGGCAGAAAGAATCATTCCTCCCTACCATAGGCGCTTTCTGCGTCATCGCCAGCTCTATGAGGCGAGGCAACCCTTTTTCGGTTTACCTTCTTGGCTTTCTTTTTGCCATAGTGATTTCCTCACTTTCTGATAAATTGGTTAGTAAAGCACTAACTATGTGTTAGTATATAATGAGGTGTTTTTCTCCAACTCTCAAAAAAAGAAAAAAATGCTCCATCTGACAATGAGATATTATTTAAGATTTCTCAAATCGGCAAGCAAAATTTCCTTTTTGCCTCTGTGAATTCACCAGAATCAAGTCCACTCATAACGCCTTTAAGAACTAGCTTATCCTCTTGATTGATTTCGCTATAGTCATCCTTATTCTTTAATGTCAAAGGCAGGATTCCCACATTTATCAAGTTTGCTATATGAATTCTCGCAAAGCTCTTTGCAATCACAGCTCTAATTCCAAGGTAAAGAGGCACAAGTGCTACATGCTCTCTGATGATCCCTGTCCGTAATTTTCTCCACCTAGTATCATGCCTTTCCCTGCTTTTGATCATCCTTCCAGGAAATTCTTTTGTCACAGGTTTCAAAGCAGAATTTTTGATAGATATGGAATATTTGATCATATGGTAAAAAATCTTTGATCCTGCAGGCATTATATGGTCAGTAGTTATATTATCCCCAAGCTTAATAACAAGCTCTGCACCCTATCTCATCAGTCAGAACTTCGCCAACCGGTGACATAAAGGTAATATTCTTTTTGGCATATATGCTTCCTCCATTTCTTTTTTTGTCTGCGTTTTAAAACAAAAAGGAGGACTTCTGCACATAGGCATAATAAGTCCTCTGAAATGAAAGAAACTTGCTCTTTCTCTATATTTTTAATTTTGATTTTTTTATGATAATTACCAGTATCAAAAAGGTCTATTGTTTTTTCTATATGAATAACAGTCCCTAAATAATACATAGCAATTACCTCCATTATTTAATCCATTTTCCCCTCATAAACAAAGATTGATTAAATCACTCCTGCTTTTTCAAAATGCTTTTTGAGTATCCTTGTTGCAGCGAATGCTCCTATGCAGGCAAGAACAAAAGTTATCAAGCCAAAGCCTACTGCCCACGAAACTTTGAAATAAGATAATGCTTCATTTATTTGTGCTTCGCTCATTTTCCATTTTGACGCTCTTTCCACAAAAGAAGCTGTTCCGAATAAAATCACAGGAATTACTGTCCCTAAAAAATCTGCTAATGCAAATGTCCCATATCCAATAATCATTTGTCCCTTGCTCTCATAATTTCCTATAATCAAATCACATATAATTCCACCGATTACAGCAAAGACTGCATGAGGCAAATGTCCTCCTGACAATGCAATCAAACCAAGGAGCGTTCCTGATATTGTAAATACGCCCTTCTTTTTAACTTTTACAGCCATAAGAATATAAACGGTAGCAGCTATCATAAAGCTAACTCCTGAAGCAATAAATCCTCCAATAACTGTTGTTGACATAGCAAATGCAACCGTCATGTATATAACAATTCCAATTGCATTAAAAATTCCGATTGTAATAAAATCACGACCATTTAATTTGTTTTTCATAAAAGTCCTCCTAATAAATTTTCTGTATTACTATCACAAGAGCAATCATCAAAGCTCCTAATAGTCCAATCAATAAATCCGTTGTTCTAAACCGCAATTCTGTTAATGTAACCCTGTTTTCATCACTATCAAGTCCTCTAATGAGTGCTGAAGCTGACAGTTCATCTGAAATCTTAATCATTCTCATTAAAAGTGGAACAAGCGTATATTCAATATATTTAATTGGATGTAGCAACGGGAAAAATCTGCTTGTTACGATTCCTCGAATCTTCATATTTTCTTTTAATGCCTTGAGTTCTATTTTTATAGTTGGTACAAACCTAAGCAAAACACTAAAAGGTATACCAATGCTTCTTGGTACTTTCATTCTATTTAACGCTTCCAGCATTTCACTTACACTTGTAGTCTTTGTTATATATCCACCAAACATAGCAATTAAGGTCATTCTTGATGCAAAGTAAATAAACATATATATTGCAAATACGATGCTTGCTTCACAAAACTTTCCAAGCCCTAACTCTACGCAATATAAAAGCACAAAAAACAAGATAAAGCGTAACGCTCTTTTCCACATACCGCTGTATACATACAGAAAAAGGCAAAGACAATCAGTCCAAAAAGTAAAATTGTATCGCTTATAAAAAAAGCTGGTAAATCCAAAAATTGGAAGTAGAGTAAGTTTTATTCTCGGATCGACTGTTTTTTTCTATCTATCAAGCTCTCTACCTCCTCTCATCTTATCCAATATGAGAAATTTATTACTTTCACTCATATTCAAAACACTTTCTATTTTTCCATCTCCCATTACCCAGAGCTTACTCACTGTGTTTGCTAAAAACTCAAAATCATGACTTATTACCAAAACTGTTGTCCTTTTTTTAATTGTTCTTCAATCAGTTTTGCGACTGAAAGCATTGAGTCTTTATCACAACCTGATGTTGGTTCATCATAGACAAAAACTTTTGCCCGTTTCATCATTCCACAAGCTATTGTCAGTCTTTGTTTTTCTCCTCTTGATAAAGCAAACGGATGCTTATCTATATATTTATCTAAGCCAAGAACATTCAAAATAGACTTTTGCCTTTTTGGGTATTTTCTTTTTTTATCTTTATTTGAAATACCAAGCAGCATTTCATCAAGTACACTTTCCGAAAAACAACTGATAGTCTGAATCTTGAAAGACAAAAATATGACATATCCATTAAGTCTTTATGATTAAGCGACTTATCTTTTCCCGCCCATATTGTTCCCTCTTCTATCTTCTCAAGTCCTGAAATCACTCTTGCAAAGGTAGTTTTCCCGGCACCATTTAAGCCGATAAGACCAATAGCTTTTCCGCACTCCATATTGAAATCAAGATGATTTAAGATGTACTGTTTTTGCTTATTTCCAACCTTTGTTATACTTGGATAACAAAATTTCAAGCCTTTTCCACTAATGCTATCATCATTTAATTGATAAGAATCTTTCTTCTCACTTATCCTGTATTCTTCTAATTCAAGAGTTCTTAGTCCATTTTCATCCCAAAACTCCCCTTCAAGATGGATAACTTCTTCCCGACTCAAATCCTGTGCAATTTCTCCATCTTTCATCAAAAGAAAACGGTCAAATAAAGACTTTACATAGTACAAACGATGTTCAATTAGAACAACCGTTGTTCCTTTTTTCTTTAATTTCTCCAAAATTAAAAACAGGTCAAATGTTGCTTTCATATCCAAATTTGCTGAAGGTTCATCTAAAATTAAAACTTTTGGATTCATCGCATAGATACTTGCAATAGCTATCTTTTGTTTCTGTCCGCTTGATAATTCAAAAACAGATTTTCCTTTCAGTTCCTCAATATCCAGTTCTGCATATACTTCTTCTACTCTCTGTTTGATTTCATCTCTTGATTTGCAGATAGTTTGAAGCCCAAAAGCTATTTCTTCATCTGTCGTTGTCGTAAAAAACTGACTTCGTGGATCTTGAAATACAGTTCCTACAATATGCCCTATTTCATGAAGTAATAATTTGCTTATATCTTTTCCGGACGCAAAGGCTTTTCCTTGCATTTTACCTTTATAATAATGCGGAATAAGACCATTCATTACACTTCCAAGAGTGCTTTTTACCACTTCCACTTTTTCCCTGAAATTAAAAACAAATTCACCTTTTTATTTCAAGATTGATATTTTTTTAAAAGCAGTTCGTCCATCTTCCCATTCATAAGAAACATCTTTTAACAAAATCATGATTATACCTCGTACTGAGCTTTCCATAATTTTTGTGTAGTAACCATTTTTATCAAGAAGTTCCCCTATGCTTTCCTTTTTCAAGTAAATTTCCTTTTTGAAATACGAGAATTTGGTCAGCTTTTTGAATGGTTTTTTTAAATGATGAGCCACTACAAGTACAGTTCTATTCTTTTGCAAGTTCTGTAATAGCATCTTGTATCAAAGATTCATTTACAGGATCAACATTACTTGTCATTTCATCAAGAATTAAAATAGGTGCATCCTTTAGAAAAGCTCTTGCAATAGATATTCTTTGTCTCTGTCCACCTGAAAGAATCCCACCATTTTCTCCAATATCAGTTTCATAACCTTTTTGGTAAACTCATAATGAAATCATGTATCCTTGCTTTCTGCAGCTTCAATGATTTCTTTTTTTCGTTGCTCCTTTTTTCCCTACCCTGATGTTTTCTTCAATCGTGTTATCAAACAGTTGAACATTTTGCATGACAATGCTGATACGATCTAAAAGCTCATCATAAGGAATATCCCTTATATCAATTCCTCCGAGTGTGATTTTTCCTTTATGCACATCATAAAATCTTAAAAGCAAGTTGGTTATAGTAGTCTTTCCACTACCTGATTCTCCAACTAAGGCTGTCATTGTTTTTTTCAGCAATAGAAAAAGCTCAATTTTTTTCCATTTTAAATTCATCTTTTTCATAAGAAAAAATCTATGTTTTCAAAAAGCTATATCATTATCTTTCGGAACAATTCCATTCACTTTATCCGGGATTACATCTGCATATAAAAATTTCTCGAAAGTCTTTTTGTAACTATCTATCGCCGAAACATAGTACATATAGTGTTGTTCCATAGAAGCGAACGGCTTTATAAAACTCTTTTGAAATTACTGCAAAGATAATAAAATGAAGTACATCAAGACTTCCCTTTTATAACAAGTATTGCTCCTGTAATTAAAAGAACTAAATATCCAATATCCAGTAAAAAAACCCAAATATAGATAGCTGTTTTTGCCTTGAATCTTGAAGCTACTTTTACTTGTTTCTCCAAACTTTTTTGTCTTATTCATAAGCTCATTATCCAAGCTCTTATTGTTTGAAAAACTCTTTAATACAGGTATTCCTCTAACATATTCAACAAATAAGCTAACCATATCAAGAAGTGCTGAGTTGTTCTGATTTTCTATTTTTTCAGATTGCTTAATTGTCAGATATAGAAAGATAAGTGCAATCGGAACAGATACAGCCATAATAATAGAAAGTTTGAAATCAATACTTGCAAGACCAACAAATACGACTGCACCTATCAAAAAATCACCAAACATTCTCGACCACATGTGTCCTACAACAAGGGACATATTATCAACATCTTTGTGTAAAATTGTATTGATCTCTCCCAGTCTTTCATTGGTATAAAATCCCAAACTGAATTTCTTTAATTTGATAATCATGCGTTCTCTGATTTGCTGAACAATATCAAAACCTGCACTATGCTTTTTCATATCTGCGACCATATTACAAATACCTTTGAAGACTACAAGTAATCCAATCGCAATAAAATATTTATAAAGCATATCTAAACTCGTCCCATCAAATATCTGAAACAGTATAGAAAATACGATAACAATCATGGCTATGGAGCTTAGTCCATAAAGGGCAAAGAATACACTTGATATAATCAAATCTCTCTTGCCGGTTTTTGTAAGTAGTTTTAACATTTCTCTAAACATTTTCTGTTACCACCTCTTTCAAATCCCATCTATCTACCTTGTTCTGTGCTTCAACCATATCCTTATAGAACTCACATCTTTTCATCAGCTCTTCATGGCTTCCTGCATTAAGAACAACACCCTTATCCATAACAATAATTTGGTCTGAATCTCTAATCGTATTTAGATGATGAGCAATTGTAATGATGGTTTTATCCATACTTAAATCGTCAATTGCTTCGCCGATTAGTCTTTCATTTTCACTATCAACAGCTGCCATTGCTTCATCTAATATCAAAATCGGTGCATTTTTAAGTATCATTCTTGCTATGGAGATTCTTTGTTTTTCTCCACCGGATAACTTAGCTCCCATTTCACCTACTCGTGTTTCATATCCATTTGGTAAAGCAGAAATAAAATCATGGCATCTTGCTTTTTTAGCTGCCTCTATAACTTCTTCTTTTGTTGCATTTAGTTTTCCGATTGCTATATTTTCAAAGATACTTAAATCAAAAAGGATAACTTCTTGTTGCACACTGCCAATCAGCATTGAGATATTTTCTTGACTATATTCTTTTATATCTTTTTCCATTTATCAGTATTTGTCCTTCATCTGCATCCCAAAAATCCCATAAGCAAATTAGATACAGTACTTTTTCCCACAACCACTTGCTCCTACAAAGGCATTCAAACTATTTTTCTTAAAAGTCAAATTGATATTTTTTAGCTCAAAGCTATCTTTTCCGTATGCAAAATTCACATCTTTAAATTCTATGTTTCCAAATTCTAAACCTTGTTCTGTCTTTTTCTTTGGAAGTGGAACTGTTAAAACTTTTCCAATCGCCTTTAGTGCTTCCTTAAACACAATAGAAAAAAATGTTGCAATGTAGCTGTCTTACTTATAGATGCAGTAAAAGCAGACGATAAAATAATGGCAAGTATAAAATTAGGTGTTGTAATATTTCCATAGTAAAGAAATACACTTCCCAAAAATCATGACAATAACTACTCCAATTTCCATAAATATGTCAATAAGTCCCATTGGAATCGTAATTGCTCCCATGCTCTTTTTAACCCAGTAAATATATTCTCTTGCGGTTTTTAATGTTCTTTCACTAATCTCCTCTTCTTTAGCAAAAAGCCTTAATAACAGAAATATTTTTTTTACATATTCCATTAGCTCTTCTCTCATCTTGTTTTCATGGTTAAAGTAAATAGCAAAGTTTTTTTTATCCATTGTTTTCTGTGAAAGAACTTTTACCAAATACATGAGTGGAACTCCGGCAATCATTCCAAGAGCAAGACGCCAATCCACAAAAAAATCATAGTTACAAAAAAATAATGGTAGGTAGAAGTGTAACTGACATTATTTCAGGAAGACCATGAGCAAGGTATACTTCCACTTGTTCTACATCATGTTGAACGATGTTGGTAAGCTCTCCAGTATTATGTTCTTTGAAAAAAATCCTAAACTTAGTTTTTTAAATGACCGATAATATCTAACCTAAGTTCTGTCAATTTTTTTCGTATGCTTTTCTCATGAGCAACCTTTGTTGCAAAAATAATAAAACACACCTTTTTAATGCAAATGATATAAAGATTCCTAAGAAAATATATTTCAAATTATCTTCGCTAATATTGTTTGTAATTAAAGAACTAATCAAATATACGAGTAAGATTTGTGGTATCAAATCACATACTATTTTTTTAAAGCAAGAAGTAAATTGGATAAACCATTTTTTTCCCAATCACTTTTTTTCTTAATTCTTTTTCCGGCATGAACAACGCTCCTTTCAAAAATTGAATAATATTGAATTTTAATTCAGTATTAAGGTTTAAAGTAAGACTTTGCTGATTACGCAAAGTCTATTTTTTAGTGCTGATTATAGGGATTCCACTCCCTTGTAATAACACCTTGCAATAAGTTTTAGCATATCTTTTGCCCACTTTTCACTTTGATAATGCCTTGCTATTTCAAGAAGTCCCTCTGTAAAGTTACTGGCTAAAATATGGGCAAGCATTGGATCATATTCCTGTTTCGATTGTCTTTTTAAACTTACTTCAATATGAACCTGCATTTGCGATATGAGTTTTTGTTTTGCTTCTGTATGCTTTGTACCTGAGCTTTTATCCATTAAAATAATTAACTTCTTACGCTCTTTTAAAAGTTCATGAATATAATTTTCTCCAACCTCATCAAACCTTTCAGAAGCAGAACCTTTTTCCAAAGATTCTTCCTCATTAAAAGCTGACTCGAAGTTTATATAAACAGAACTTACTACTGCATCAAACAAAACTTCCTTATTTTTGAAATAGGTATAAATGAGTGCCACAGGAATATCTGCTTCTTTTTGCAATTTCTGTTAATTTAGCACCTCTATAATCCTTTTTATAAAAATACTTTTTCTGCTGCTTCGAGTATTCTATTTCTAACTTCTTCTTTTTAACACTTGTGCCATAGCACACCTCTTTCTATTTCAATACTGAATTTATATTTAATAATAAATCAAAATTCAATATTTGTCAAGTTACATGTGGAAATTATGGCGTCCTTATGGTATAATTTAACAACAAATTCAAAACTTGCTTAACGCTTGCTATCTAATTCATTCTTTTGTAGCAAGCACAGTAAGTGTACGGACACTTACGAAAAAATTGATGAAGCAGCCCTTTGGGATCTGCTTCTTTTTTTATCAATTTTTAACTTGTTAGGGTGTACCCTAAGACCCCGAAATACATTCAAAGGAGGATTTACCTATGGCAAATAGAATACGAAATGAAAGACTTGAAATTAAATTAACCGAAGAAGAAAAGGCTCTTTTTGAGGAGAAAAGAAAACTTTCGAAATGCCGAAATATGAGTCATTTCATTCGCAAGTGCGTTTTAGAAAAGGAAATATATCAAGTGGATTTAGAACCGTTTAGAGATTTACAAGGCTTACTTTCCAATGCTACAAACAACATCAATCAGATTGCAAAGCGTGTAAATTCTACCGGAATAATCTACAAAGACGATATAAACGATATGAAAAAGCAGATTGAATATTTCTCAAAAGAGTTGTGGCAAATACATTCTCTGCTTCTTAACAGAACTTCCGGAGGTGATTAAATTTTATGGCTATTACAAAAATACATCCTATAAAATCAACCCTTAATCTTGCCATTTCATATATTGTTAACGGAGAAAAAACAGATGAGCAAATCTTAGTAAGCACTCATAAATGCCATCAGGAAACTGCTCATACTCAATTTTTAAGGACACGAAATGATGCAGAAACAAACGGAACTGTTCTTGCAAGACACCTCATTCAATCCTTTTTACCGGGAGAAACAAGTCCTGAAATGGCACATCAAATCGGTCTTGAACTGTGCAAAAAGATATTAAAGGATGAGTACGAATTTGTCTTATCTACCCACATAGATAAAGGGCATATCCATAACCATATCATCTTCAATAATGTAAATATGGTAACTGGCAAGTGTTATCAATCCAACAAGAAAAGCTACCACCAAATCAGGTATCAAAGCGATAAGCTATGCAAGGATAATAACCTTTCTGTGATTGATGAATTCTACGAGAGCTATAGAGAAAAGTACAAAACAAATGGTAAGTCATGGTATGAAAATGAACAAGCAAAGTGTGGTACTTCTTGGAAAAGTAGGCTTCAATTTGACATTGATCGTTTGATAAAACAGTCTAAAGATTGGGAAGAATTTCTAAAGAAAATGGAGGAACTTGGTTATGAAATAAAACATGGAAAACATATAGCCTTTAAGCCAAAAGATAAGCAGAGATTTACAAGGGCTAAAACGATTGGTGAGGACTATACTGAAGAAAGATTAAAAGAGCGTATTACAGAAAATCAATCTATTAAAGCCCCACCTGTCAAAAAACGAATCGGAAATGTCATCAATATGAATACCAATGCCAAAGTGAAAGAGCAAAGGCTATGAATATTGGGCAACCAAGCATAACTTAAATACAATGGCTGAGTCAGTTATTTTTATCAGAGAACATGGCATTAAATCCGTTAAGCAGCTTGATGAATACATCAGGAAAAGTGCCGAAGAAAGACAAGCCTTACAAGATAAAATCAAAGAAATTGACAAGGATATGCAGCTACTTTCTGATACGATGGAACAAGTTCATACTGTTAAAAAAATATCGAGCCTACTACAAAGAATATAAAGCAAATCCTTCCGATAAGGCATTTTTTGAGGAGCATAAGTCTGAAATCACACGCTACGAAACGGCTCTTTCCAAGCTGAAAAAATCCTATTCAAAGCTGCCTGATTCAAAGGATATTTTAGATAAACTTGATAAATTGCAAGAAAAAAAGAATACCCTAATGCAAGAGTATTCTTCTACAAAATCTACTATGGACGAACTTTATCAAATACGAAAGAACTATGGAATTTACATGGGCAAGGAGATGGAGAGATAATCTTTATCTCCTCTTTTTTCAAGACAAATAAAAAAGAGTCGGTGCAGTCCCAAGACCACACCGACCATTAATTTATCTCTCAGCTTCTTTGCTTGCTTCTTTCTTTTCTTTTGGCTTTTCCTTATCTTCAGCCTGATATTTCTTAATAGCTCCAAGTACAGATTCTTTCTTTTCCTCTTGTCCTTTCATTTGTTCCTTTGCCTTTAACAGCTTTGAAGAAAGTATTCTGATATTGCTATGTTCCTTGCCGTTATCATCAACGGATGTTCTGACCTGTCCAAAGAGCTTAACAAAATCTCCCTGCTTAAAGTCCTTTGGAATATCACTCTTTTCTCCATAAGCGGAGCAATTATGATATACCTTATTCCCCTCATCATCTTTGGATACTACGGAAAAATTCGCCACCTTAAAGGCTTCTCCGTTCTTATTTTCTCTTTCTACTACATCGACCTCTCCAACGATATTTCCGACTATATTTACAAGATTATCCTTTTCTTCCGGAACATAAGGCAGGTCTTTTATCTGCCCCTGTTCTCTTAAATCCTCAATCATATAGTCAAATTCCTCATGCAGTAAATTAAGGCTGTCATTGTCCATATAAGCGTCATAGAGCTTATCCAAAGCACTTTCATCGTTGATACCTTTTTCCATGCTTATAATCGCTTTTACAAAGTCCTTATGGTTATCATTTACCATATCTTCTATCTGATTTCTCATTGTTTTGTAATCCATGTTTTTATCTCCTTTCATGGCATAAGGGAGCTTGTAGCTCCCTTATCTTAAAATTTCCTGTTCTTTTGTTTTTTGCTTTTCTTCTGTTTTGCTTTCACTTTGATAAGCTCTGATCTGTCCTAAAAATAGACGGTTTCTCTTCCGTTCTTTGAGAAGTTTCCTCTTTTGTGTGAAGATTATCTTCCACATCATAGGTTGATTCAAAGTAATCACTGTCCCTGAAATCATTGTCATATCTATCCGGAATACCGTCATTATCGAGGTCTTTTGCAAGCGGATCATAGAAGTTTCCTTCATCATCAATGTCAAGTCCGAGTGCTGCCCTTAAATCTTCGGAATCAACATAGATCAAATCTTCAAAAGAGGATAGCTCAATCTCATTTTTCATATTCCTTAGAGCTTCATTTTCTCCCTTGTTTTCATAATCAAAGCTCTCGGTTTTGATTGGCGTGTCATCAATATACTGAGTCCATGTCTTATCCTCTAAATTCAGTTCGTACTGAATCCCATGCCTTTCATCCGGTGTATTGGTATAGGCAATCCCGATATGCTTTAAATCAGGATACAGCGTGTCAAATTCATCGTAGCTGTGGTTTTCTTCATACTCTCTGTTACAGAAGTCAATAATCGCTCGTTTTATATCTTCCACAAGGGGATTGTCATTTCTCTTTTCTTCCACTTCTCCCATATCAAGCAGTTTATTCAGTTCCGCAAGTCTTAATACCTTAGTTTTCAGTTCATCTGCCTTTTCAAACGGCTTTTTAAGTTCTTCTTTAGCATTTTCCAGCTGTTCTTTGGTGCTGATGAGTTTTTCTTCAAGTCTATTTAATTTCTCAGGCATTTTCTCAAGAGCGTTATCCAGTCTTATGATATTTCCGTCCGCACTTGCTCCAAGCTCTCCGGAATGCTTTGCAGCACCATTTAAGCTGAAATTATGCTCATTGGTAAAGAAGTTATAGCTGACCTCTAAATCCATATTTCGATACTTACCGATTATCTTACTTTCATTGAGTTTTACTTTAGAAATCGCTTCAAGCAGCTTCTCTCCGGCTATCTTTTTATCTGAAATTTTCTCACCATTTATCGTGATGGAAGTAAACTTTTCCTCGCCTTCTGCTTTCGGTTCAACTTCTGATATATCTTTCTTAACAGCTTCAATAAGTTTTTCTGTTCTTGCAATTTCTTCCGGATAGTTTTTAGCAACCTTGTCCTCTAATCTATAACGATTGGACTTATAGTTTGCTTCAAGCATTTTAAGTTTTGTAACCTCATTGTCCAAATCCATTTTTCTTTGATTTTCGGATCCCCTGTGGCAAGAGCTTTAATTTCTGCATAGTTAAGGGAGCTTTCGTCCACATCTTCCGCAACACGAACGGGAGTCTTACTTGTCATAATCTGTGAAATGAATTTCTGCTTGTTTTCTATGGTCTGCCACAAATATGCATCAAAGGTATTCTCCGTAACATAGCGATAGATATTTACCTCTTTATTTTCATTACCCTGTCTTACAATTCTACCTGCTCTCTGTTCAAGATCGGCAGGACGCCATGGGACATCCAAATCATGAAGAGCAATCAGTTTGTTTTGCACATTCGTTCCGGCTCCCATCTTCTGTGTTGAGCCGAGTAGTATCCTCACATCTCCTTTTTCTTACCTTTGCAAAGAGTTCATCTTTTTGCTTGTCGGGAATTTGCTTCATGGATAAAGGCTATTTCTTCTTTCGGTATTCCCATTGCCACAAGTTTTTCTCTAATATCATCGTAAATATTAAACTCTCCATCTCCTTTTTGGAGTTGACATATCGGAGAAAAGAAGTTGTGTGGACTTATTTTCTCTTGTCTTATCCCAAATGGAAAAAGACATTTTTCACGCACACATTGACCTTGCTATCAGGATTATCAGGAAGCAGAGGATTGATTAAACGCTGATCTAAGGCAAGTTTCTTACCGTCATTGGTAATCTTTAGCATATTATCTTCATCAGGCTCTACAACCCTATTTCTAACATCATCCGCTCTTTCAGAAAGACTCTTTAGGATTTCCTTTTGTTCTTCAGAAGGCTCAGTCTTAATAACTTCATAGTTAGCTTCAGGTGTTGGAAGGTTAAGCATATCCGCAGTCTGAATATCTGCAACTTCCTTAAACATAGACATTAGTTCAGGAAGGTTATAGAACTTGGAAAATCTCGTTTTCACCCTATATCCTGTTCCTTCAGGAGATAATTCAAAGGAGCTTTGTGTTTCTCCAAAAGTGGAAGCCCATGAGTCAAAATACTCCAGTCCGTTCTTTTTAAGACTTTCATACTGAAGATACCTTTGCATGGTATAAAGTTCTGTCATAGAGTTACTTACAGGCGTTCCTGTGGCAAAGACCACGCCTTTCCCACCTGTCATTTCATCCATGTAACGGCATTTCATGAACATATCAGAGGACTTAAAGGCTTCTGACTGCCCGATACCTGCAACATTTCTCATTTTGGTATAGAGATAAAGGTTCTTAAAGCCATGTGCCTCGTCAACAAAGAGCTTATCAACTCCCAGTTCCTCAAAGGTAATCACATCGTCTTTTCTTAAAATCATCATTTAATTTCTCAAGCCTTGTCTCCAGTTTTTTTCTTTGTCTTTTTCAAGCTGTTTTACTGTAAAGTTTTTGATTTCTGTCATGCTTATATTCTTCTACATAGTTTACGATTTCATCAATCTGATCTTGAATATGCTTTTCCTGATATTCCTTACTCATAGGAATTTTTTCAAACTGCGTATGCCCGATAACAACCGCATCGTATTCCCCTGTGGCAATCTTGCCTATAAATCTCTTTCTATTTTTCGGCTCAAAGTCTTTTCTTATCAGCCACCATAATGTTAGCCGACGGATATAGCTGCATAAACTCACGACCGATTTGCCCTGTTAAGTGATTGGGTACAACAAATAAAGACTTACTACACATCCCAAGCCTTTTACTTTCCATTGCAGAAGCTACCATTTCAAAGGTCTTTCCACTTCCTACTACATGGGCAAGCAAGGTATTTCCTCCATATAGACTTCTTGCTATGGCATTTCTTTTGATGAGGTCTTAAATCTATTTCCGTATTCATTCCCTCAAAAGAAAGATTACTTCCGTCATATTCTCTGTTGCGTATAGAGTTAAAACGCTCGTTATATAGCTTTACAAGACGGCTTCTTCGTTCCTGATCGTTAAATATCCAGTTTTTAAATTCCTCTTTTAATAGTTCCTGTTTTTGTCCTGCAAGCATGGTTTCTTTTTTATTTAAGACAGAAGTTTTAGAGCCGTCAGGATTTACAATCTGGTCAAATACCTTTGTTTCTTTCAGGTTTAAGGCATCTTCAATGAGCTTATAGGCATTTACCCTTGATGTACCGTAAGTCATTTCCGCAAGGTCATTTCCTCTGTCCCTGCTTTTTCCTTCTACATTCCATTCGCTTGTAAGATTGGAAAATTTTACCTTAATATCCCATTTGGCATATCCCGGAGTTTTAAGCGTTTCAAAGATGAATTTCTCAATATCTTTAATCGGTATCCAAGTTGCACCAAGACGCACATTGATTTCACTTGCTTCAAGCTCCTTTGGAAGAACTTTGGTAAGCTCTGCTTTTTGGTATTCCAAACGGTTCATTTCATAGCTTATCAGCTCTTTTTCTTTTCCATTCTCGGCAAAACCAAGATGAGGGAGTTCTCTTTCCGTTTGTCTGAGCTTTGATAAGTAGCTATCTACTATGGCAATCTTATCCCTGATATTCCCACTTAAATATTCATCTTTTGTTACATAACCATATTTATAGGAATTGCCGCCATTAGCACAGGCAAAAGGTAAATCTCCATCTTCGAGGTTAAAGGAAAGCGGTCTGTAAAAGTTTTGTTCTTCTCTAATATTTAGGTAGATTTCCCCGCGAAGCTCCTCAATCAAAGTCAGTCTGTCTTTTCCTGTAAGACTTCCCATATAGTCAAAGTCCACATATCCTTTTTCAGATACCGATAAGACAAGGGCTTCTAAAGAGGTGTCCACACGGTCTATGACTTTGGCTTTTGTAATGGTTCTTTTAGAAAAAATATCTCCCTTTGCCTTGAAATTTTCTTCTTCATCAAGGATTTCTATGGAGGAAACAAGCGGGAAGTTGCTATCCTCTTTCAAGGCTCTGGTATTGCTTAAATTATTGACAAAGCCATGCTTCTTTGAAAAGTTATCATAAACTTCGTTTAATCTTTTTTGAGAAGCCTTGATTTCTTCTTCGTTAAAATCTTCTTTCTGCTTGTAAATCACATCTTTTAAGGCAGCATTCAGCTCAAGGTAATCCTTGATTTTTTCTTTGTTTTTATCCGATACTTCCTTTTTGATAAAAAGTGAGTTTTCTCTGTAATAGACTTCATCATCAATTAAGGTATATGAGAAGTTTTTTTACATCATCCGTTGCAGGGGATTGAAGTGATCTCATCATCCAATAGCTCTATTTCTTTATACTTGGCATCTTTTGAAATTCTTTCTCCCGCAATCTCAAGTCTATCCTTTAAGGAAGCCATATTGATTTCTGTACCTAAATATGCAATTGGCTCACAAGTAAGTGTCTTGCCAAATCTTCCTGACACTTCACGCATTGTGCCGAGTACCTGTTCAGGATGATCGACAAAGTATTTATTATATACAAGCCCCTTTTCATCTTCAGCAAGGTGTATCCAATCTTCATCTCGCTCTAAAACGCTATCTCTTTTCTTTAGGAAAATAATATCCGAAGTTACTTCTGTGCCGGCAACACCCTTAAAGGTGTCATTAGGAAGTCTGATAGCTCCTAAAAATTCGGCTCTTGCCGCAAGATACCTTCTTACACTTTCGTCTTTTTTATCCATTGTTCCTGAAGATGTAATAAAGGCGATAACACCACCGTTTCTTACTTTATCAATGGACTTGGCAAAGAAATAGTCATGAATAAGGAAGTTATTACGATTGTATTCCCTGTCATTTACCTTATACTCTCCAAAGGGAACATTGCCGATTGCAACATCAAAGAAATTATTGGAAAAGCTCGTTTCTCCAAGTCCCTTAACCTGTATATCACTTTCAGGGTATAAAAGTTTTCCAATTCGACCGCTTATACTGTCAAGCTCTACGCCATAAAACTTTGACTTATTCATTTCATCAGGTAGATTACCGATAAAGTTCCCGATACCCATACTTGGCTCAAGGATATTTCCCTGTTTAAATCCCATACCGGAAAGAATCTTATATATTCCGTCTATGACTGTTTTTGGTGTGTAAAAACTCGTTAAGGTTGATTCTCTTGCAGCTTCATACTCTGCCTGCGATAAGTTCTCTTTTAGAAAGCTTCTCGCTTCTTTCCACTGTCCGCCTTTTTCTTCATCGAATACATCAGCAAGACCTCCCCAGCCTACATATTTTGCTAAAACTTCCTGAGCTGTAATATCAAACTCTCGTTCTCCGCTTTCCACCCTGTTAAGCATAGAAATTGCTTCAAGGTTATTGTTTAATCTCTCGCTTGGAGATAACTTTTTGAGGAAGAGTTTCTTCTGTAATCTTGAAATTATAAAGCTTTTATTTTTCTTTATTTCTATTTCCTCAAAAGTCTTTTTCGGGCTTTGCATTGGTAAGATTTTTCAAAGATTTTTATCAAGCTCACTTTCTTTGTAATAAGGAATTACATCGGAGCCTGTAATCATACCTCCAAGATACTCTGTATTATCCTTAACCGTTACTGTCTTTAGGTTATTTCCCATATCATCAAATCTTGTGATAGTACAGTCTTTTCCCTTGTACTTCACTTCATCACCGATGATAAATTCAGGTCTTTCAAGATTTACTTGTCTTAATAAATCCTCATCATCTGTAAAGGATATAATCGGTATTTGATGATTACCTTGCCTTACAGGATCAAGCCACAAATCATTTCTTCCTGTGATTTGATTTTTGGAAATCTCCCTTACTTTGTACTCCTCATGATTAAAATAGACGGTATCGACTTCTTGAACTGCAAACTCATCTAAAAGACTTTCCTCTTTTTCGTTAAGCTCTACTTCTTCTTTTTCCTTTAGATAGTCAAATAAGGTAGCCTGAAAAGGTTCTATCTGTATGCTTTCTTCTACTTCTTCAGGTGCTTCAAGCTCTATATTATTCTCCTCAAAACTTAGCTCTCCGTTAAAGACATGATAAAGCTCCTGCTCATCCATCTGCTTTTTAAGTTCACTGTCTTTCAGTTCTCTAAAAGTCTTTGGAAAATCCTCTAAAACAAGCCTTTGGGCATTTAATTCCTTTAACTCCTCAAGATTAAAATATCCCCATTCCGGCTCAATCCCTAAAACAAGTCCAAAAGCGTCTTTGCTTTCCCTGTCATATTCCGTCATATACCAAGTCCAGTTACTTCTAAATGGAATGATATATGCTGCATGAACCTGTTTGTCCGCTAAGGCTACATCCTCTTGTGCATAAAGCTCAGGAACTTTCTCAAGCATTTCATCAGTCATCAGATTAGTTGGATCATCTTTAGAATAATAACTTGACTCTTTTTGTTCTTCTATCTCATCCTTTCTTTCAATGTCCTTTTCTTCAAGATAAAGATTTTTAGAAAGCAGCTCATCTATATGCTTTGCTACATTTGACCATGTAAGGAAAACATCGTTACAATGATTCTTCTGTAATTTCAGTCCCTTTGCATCATGCCATTCATCACTTCCCTTTGCTCCTGAAACGGCATGAGAATGACCTCCGATCCCATACTCATCTTTTAAGAAATTCGCTTTTTCCTGAAGCGTATGATTTTCTTTGAAAAACTTAGTAATTCGCTCTTTTCCTTTATCGACTCCACTTCCACTTGAAATCGTAGCGAGGACTTCATCTTCTGTAATAAAGCCATGTGCCTTGGAAGTTCGGTAAGGTTAGAGGTATATTCCTTTCTTGGAAGTTCAAGCTCCTCTAATCTCTGATAAAGGCTATCCACCTTGTGATAATGAAACCTTAGTACATCTCTATTTTCTTTGTATCCTGCTAAAAAACGGCTGTACTCGGAAATAACATTTTTTTAGATAGTCAGGATTTTTAAGAGCTTCGATAACTGTCTTATTTCTTCCGGAAACCCACCTCCTCTTTCTATAAAGTCAAAATAACCCTGTGCTTTTCCTTCTTCACTTAAATCGTGGTATAGATACCATAAGGATTCTGAAACTCTATCTCTTTCATAGTCCTGTGCTTCCAAAAGCTCTACATTTGTGGCAAACTCTCCATTTTCCAAAAGCTCATTGATTCTTCTTGCAGCATCACTCCAGCTTAAAATTTGTGTAGTATCCTCTCTTGCCGATGTCCCGTAAGCTAAATGAATACCTTTATCCGAATACCAGGAAGATACTTCAACTCCATTAAGAAATAAACCGTTTCCACCTCTAAAGGTATCTTTAAGGTATTCTCCCAATGCTTCTACTGTTTTCCCTTTGGAAAATTCAGCAATGATAGGAAGTCTTTCACCCTCATGGTTTCCACCGTTTACAAGAATACTGTCAATATCATTTTGAGTAAGAGGTATTGTAAGTTTAATCTGTCCTAAGCTACTTTCCGGCAAAGAAAAAGAAGCCTTGTCAGCTTCTCTTATCTCTTTATCCGTATTCTCTTTTAGATTTCCACTACTTCTTTGATGGTAATTTCTTTCAGGGCTGAAATCATTGATTTGTACTGCGGATGGCTCTCGTCCTCTATCTTCCAAGCCATCATCAGTTTCGGTTTCTCTGTCCTCATAAACTCTATCGCCTGTTTCTGAGTATCCATCAGATGCCCTATCAGTTTCTTCTCCTTGTATAGTTCCAAAAGCATCTCGAAGTGGTTCTGCTCCTCGCTGTTTGAAAGATAATCCAGCCTCATCACTGCGTATATCGGATTCGGATATTCTCTCATAAAGTCCGTCTCTTCCTCTAACTGATTCAGTGTATTCTCTTTTATTTTCTCTATTATCTCGTCCGTACTCTCCATTTCGGAAAATTCGCTCGTTTTCACTAATTCTTTCCTGATCATCTCGTCGAAGTACATTTTCTTCTACCTCCTCTAATTCTTCTTTTATTTTATTATATCCTGCTTCTTTACCTCTTAAAACTTCTTTTTGAAGCTCTAACTCTTTGCTTTTTGAATGGTTGCATCAATGACTGTTCCGCTAATGTCCGATACCGTTTCTCCAAGGCCCATAAGAGAAATGCTGTCAAGCATTGCAAAGTTTTCCTTTAACAGCTCCTTATCCATAGGATAGTCTAACTTAAATCTTGAAGCTACTGCATAGCTCACTGAGTCCCTTGCAAACTTGGTAAAGGATATTCTATCTTCATCAGATATTCTAAGTTCATTCATCAAGCTATCTATTTTTTCATCTCCGTAGAGCCTACTTAAAGAAAAGATATTTTCCAAGGTGCTTTCACTTTCTTCATAGCCTTCAGCTTTTATCATTTCTTTTAATACATCTCTATGAGCTTCTTTATCAAATCTCCAAAGATTTACCTCATTGACATCTCTGTTTTTGGAAACTGTCTGACTAATATCAAAGATATAGTCCACCTTTTTGTATGTGCCGTAGTCCTCTAAAATGGGAATACCCTTTTGACCTCGCATGACAGTTCGGTTAAAGTGTTCTCTCCAGTAGTCAAACTTGGCACAAGCTGTCGCTTCAGGATTTTTATCATAAATACTTAACTGACTTCTAAAATCGTACTTCTGATTGTTCCCGACAACTTTTAAAAGCTTCAAATACTCTGCTTCACTCTGCAGAATATCTTGTTTTACAAGCTCCAAGATGTTATAAAAATCATTTATTCGCATGTTTACCTCCTTCTTTTTTGTATGAAAAAAGGCGGTTAGATTTTACTCTAATCACCTTTGAATTCTGTGTGGTGCAACTTACTGCTATTCATTCAGTTCCCAATGACCATTACTTCCACTTCCTACATATTGTAGATTATCCATTTCTTTAATAGTTCTTTCTATAGTCTTTTCACTAACTCCAGCTTCATCTGCAATTGCTTTTCTTGTAATCTTGTTGTTTCCTCTTATTTTTTTCTTTTTATAAACTCTACACGAGCTATCTTATCGTGAGCGACATCCTGAGCGACACTGTGAGCGACATCCTGAGCGACACCGCTCCCTCCAACTTTTTGAGTCGCTATTTTCTTCAAAGGAATAATCGTTCTAAATATATCTCCCTCCTCAAACAGAGGATCAACACCTGAATATAGCCTTGTATATTTATAGGTGTTTCTCATACCTGAACCAAGCTCGTCAGCAAGTCCTATTTCTCTAAATACTTTTGAAATAGCCGGATTTTTTTAGGGAAAAGGCTCAAACTTTTTGTAAATCCAATGCTCCCATGCCATGAGCCAAGTTACTGTTTTCAATGGTAATCTTCTCATCGTCAATAATCATTTTTGCAGGGAAACCGCTTGAATAATCTCTGTGAGCCAATGTATTAGAAACAATTTCTCTAAGTATTCTATCCCTTGCATTGACATTTACAATTCCGTCTAAGACAAATAAGTCATTCAAATGCTTCTGTCCAAATGCAATAAGCCTATCGTAGCTATCAATCAGATTTGTTATGACAACATCTCTATCGTCATATCTATCCTTGTTTTCAACTCTAAATATTGCATCGGTTTTATGCTGGGGAAGGACTGACATAATAGAGTTATCTTTTCCAAATAACAAAATTGCTGCTAGTGTAATGCCCTCACGCTTTGTTTCAGGATCTGTCAAAATGAGATTTGCACTTCGGAGCAGTTCCTCATAACTCATATTTTCCCAAACATGATTTTTATTTCTTGCAACTGCCATTCTCTTGGCTTTATCAATAACATCAGTATCAAGAAATTCTATATCGAGGTTTGGGTACACCTTATTCACAAAATAGCTTCCCTGTTTCCTCGCATATAGCTTATAGACAAGTTCTGCATGGTCTGTGATATTGATGTCTCCTTCATAAGACCTGTCCCATATTCTTCCATTATGTCTGCATACCTGATAACCTTCAGGCACTCGGATATAAATGACTTTTTTACCGTCAATCTCAAATACTTCCGGTAATAAATAAAGTGGTGGGTACATCTTCTGCGAATTGTTGATAGATGTTGTAAATTCTTTAATAACCTTATCCACTTTATCTTCACTAACACCAACAATATCTCTTTTATCATTTACACCAAGTAAAATATGTCCTCCATTTCTATTGTTGAAGGAGCATACTGTATCAAAGACATCTTTGGTTAAAGCATTCCTTGATTCTTTAAATTCAACATCTATCTTTTCTCCGTTTTGAATTAACTTTTTATTTCATCTATCGTCATCTTTTGTTATTTCACCACCTTTATTTATCAATATTTTCTTCAATAAAAAGTCTTGGAGTTTTGAATTTGCACCTTATCTTTATGAACTACAAAAAGTAACATAATCTCCATTTTGTAAGTTCAAGAGTTCTCTTATCCTTTTCGGAATGGTAACTTGCCCTTTGACATAACTTTTGCAGTATCCATAAATGTATCTTTCATACTCATTTCCTTTCTCCCTACTTTTCCTACAAAAGATTATAGCATTTTTTTAGGGCATTTTTTTCCAGCTTGAAATTAGTGTCATCTTACTTGCTATAAGTTGAAACCACTTCTTTTATCTCATTTTCAATCGCTTTTAAAAATTTTTCCTTTGAGGATTTTTCCTGTGCAATATCCGATAACTCCATTTCCCACTTTACTGTTGTTTCTGCCGATTTAAAAGTATCTGAGACAATCGTTACAAGGCTGATTCCTTTATGAGTGGCAATAAATTTTTCTTATCTCTTTCTACAAAACCTTTAAAGATTAAATTTTTCAATGATTCCTGCTCTTGTTGCAGGTGTTCCAAGTCCTTTTCGCTCAACTTCTACACCTTTTTTTCCAATGCGTCATTTCCTGCAAGCTCCATCGCCTTTAGGAGAAGATCTTCCGTAAAAATGTTTAGCCGGTGATGTGTATTTTTCTTTTATCTCTTTATCTTTAATATCAAGACTATAACCAATCTTTACATCCGGAAGCACTGTATCTTCATTTTTCTTTTTGCATATTCGTTTAGGTATTTGGTAAAGCCCTCATCTACAATCACCTTTCCACTACTTGTAAATTCAAATCCATCAAATTCAGCCATAATCTTCGTTGTATTCTCAATTAAAGGATAGCCTACACTTGCATGTAGCTTATTTAAAATAAGTTCATATACCTTCAATTCACTTTCCGGAAGAGAAGTTAAGTCCTCATTCATACTGCTTGCTGTCGGTATAATCGCATGATGGTCTGTAACCTTTTTAGAGTTAAATACCGTCTTGATACGCTCTGTATCAAAATCATTTTTCCCTAAAATGTTATTAACCGTACTTACAATCATATCTTCCGTTAAGCATCTGCTGTCTGTTCTTGGATAGGTAATCAGTTTTTTCTCGTATAAACTTTGAGCATAATCAAGTGTCTGCTTAGCACTATATCCAAAAATACTTATTGCACTCTCTTTGAAGTGTTGTAAGGTCAAAAAGGCAAATCAGGTTTTGTTATCTTTTCCTTTTGAATAACATCGGTAATTCCTATCTTATCACCAACTAAATTTAAAAGCTGCTCCGCTGCTATTTCATCATCAATTCTATCCGTTGATAGTGTAAAACCATTCATAGAAAGCTCTACTGTAAAATATTTTTCTTTCTTGAAATTGGCTATCTCATCATCTCTTTTACAATCATTGCAAGGGTAGGTGTTTGAACTCTGCCCACACTGTAATTTTGCTTGTATAGACACGAATAGAGTCTGCTTAAATTCATTCCCACAAGCCAATCTGCAATCGCCCTTGCTTGTGATGATTCAAATAGATTATCGTAAAAACTTCCGTCTTTCAGGTTATCAAAGCCCTCCTTTATGGCACTATCTTCCATTGATGAAATCCAAAGGCGTTTCATCTTCTTTTTGCAATTTGCCTGATTATATACAAGCCTGAAGATTGCTTCTCCCTCACGCCCTGCATCGCAAGCATTTATCACGATATCTATGTCCTTATCGTTCATGAGCTTTTTAAGAATCGTAAATTGTTTCTTTGTGGACTTTGCAATCTCATACTTATATTCTTTTGGGATAATCGGTAAATCCGCCATATTCCACTTAGCATACTTTTCATCATAGCTTTCCGGATTTGCCATTTGAATTAGATGTCCTACGCACCAAGAAACCCTATATCCGTTTCCTTCATAATATCCGTCTTTCTTCTTTGTTGCTCCGATCACTTTTTGCAATAGAAATTGCAACACTTGGCTTTTCAGCAATTACAAGTTTCATCTATATTTTTCCTCCTGTTTTCAATATAAAAGGGCGAAAGATTTCACTCACTCGCCCTGTATTTTGCACCAAATATTATATGGGTTTAGGTACAAACTTATTCTACCTCATAATCTTCTTTATCTTCTGTTTCTGCTTCATCTACTTCATTTTCGCTTTCTTCCGCCTCTGAAAAGAAATCATCATCTTCCTCCTCAAAGCCTTCAAGCTCCTTATCTTCCTTTTTCTTAACAACCTTAAAATAATATCCTGCACCTAATGCTCCTGCTACTACAAGAATTAAAATTAAGTAGGTTCCTGTATTACTGCTTTCTTCCTTTTTTACAGGTTTAGGTTCTTCTTTTTCAGGTTCTTCCTTTGTGATTTCCTGTTTTGGAGCTTCTTTCTTTTCAACCATATTAAGAAGATCATCTTCGGATACTTCTGTTAGGAGCATAACATTCTCGCTATCCTCATCGTGATTGATGATTAAATGAAAGGTCTTGCCATTCTTAGTTGTAAAGGTAACAAACTGTCTTGCATCCGCTGAATACATATCCGTTTCTCTCTTATCACTGCTATCTCCATGATGAATCGGATAATCATTGTTGGCATTATCCTTATTTTCCGTAACAGTTCCTCGTGCCTTTGATGGAGCAGAAGCAATTCCTTTATTGGTATTTACTGTCTTACTTGAACCATCCATAGAGGAATCCTGACTGCTGTTATTGGCAGGTTGTTTCGGTGTCAGCTTATTGGGATAACGAACTTCTTTTTCTTTTCCATCGGTCTTACCAACATTTGTGTCCTTTGTAATTTTTCCTATATTATCCTGTGATGATGAGCCTTTACCCATATCACTTACCGATGTTTGAGGGAAGTTTCCTGTTCCTGTTTTCATTCCGGAGATAGGGCTGATTGGGGTTACAGTAGGATTATGTGTAACCGTAGCCTTGCCAACTTCATTCGTCTTTTTCTCAAGTTCCTTAATTTTTCTCAGTCAGCTTGTCTATCTCCTTTTTCATATCCGCCGATAAGTCCTTATCGTCTTTGCCCTTCTCAAGTTTTTTTCCTTCAGCTTATCTATTTTTCCTCAAGGTCTTTGATTTTTGTCTTTTTGCTTATCGCTTAATTTATCCTTGTCCTTAATTTCCTGATTTAGCTTATCAAGTTTTTTTCCTGAAGTTCTTTGGACTCCTTTTTCCATTCTGAAATTTCATCTTTGCTAAGCTCTGTTTGAGTCCCCTTATTTTCTGTCTTTGAAGCATTTGATTGAGAGCCTTGATCAGATTTTGAGCTTTCGTTTTCTGTTTGTGTTTCCTTATCCTTAACATTAACCTTTACTACTTTACGGATAATTTCATCTTTCCCATCCCCCTTCACTTCGTAAAATAGAAAGTCATCTATAAATTTCATATCATCAGGCAGCATTGGAAGATCACCACTATCAAGAAGCTGTCCTTTCTCTGCCTTAATCTTTTCTTCCTTAAAAACTTTTTCATCTTCAAAGATATACTTAACATTAACTTCTACTTCTGTTTGAGCAACTACTTCTATCGGATTTACAAGTGTCGGAAGCAAACCTCCTGTGCAAATACAATCTTACTACCTGCAAATAAAGAGATTACTACTCCCATAATCAAAAAGCACTGCTCCAAGAGCCACTCCCACAGCCTTTTTATTCTTCATTTTTTTCATTTTCGTTCTCCTTTTTCACTTCTACTTTTTCTCTGTTTACCTTTGCCATCAGATCAGAAATTGTAATGTTGTTCTTTCTGCAAATGGCAATAATTTCTTCGTTTTCAAGTTCTTCCTCACGAATGAACAAAAGGCTCCAATTCTTCATCAATCAGAGCCTTTTTATCCTTTAACTTCTTTATTCTGTTTTTTACTGCTGTCAGTTCTTTTTCAAATTGTGTCCTCCTTATCTGTTTACATTTGGCGGAAAGCCATAGCCTACGGGATGGTGCTTGCAGAAAGTTGCTATCCAATCATCTAAAGTTGTTACTCTGATTCGCCCGATATTATCTATCACCTTGCCATCGCCTATATAAATTCCTACATGACCATAGGTAAGTCCTGCACTGCTTCCGCTACTACTGCTTTCAACTGCAACAAGCATTCCCACCTTGAGTTTTGATTTATCTGATGTAAAGGTGTAGTTTCGGTACATATCACAGGCATTTCCTCCGATATATCCAAGTCCTGCATTTTGATAGACCTGCGATACCCACATAGCACACCAGCCTGCACCCGGAGATGGCGTAATGTAGACAGCATTGACAATCTTCTTTTGAACTTCCGTAGAAGCCTCATACTCTTTTCCACCTCCGATACCTCCATTGGAAGCAATAAGGTCGCTATTGCCAAAGGCTTCTCCCATATTGCCTTGAGCAAGGAATAAGGCTTCATAGTGTTTCAGATTATCAGGATAGTTCGCAAAGACTTCTCTGATTATACTGTCCATTTCCCTTTTATGAAGGGTTACAATGAGTTTCTTATACTCATAAGGTTCTTCATGGCTTTCGGTATATTCATTTCCATCTTCATCGGTATAGGTTTCTGTAACTGTCCTGTATCTGATTTCTACTTCTTCCTTATACTCAAGATCATACATGGACTTAAAAAGCTCATTTAATACAGAGCTTACTTCTGATACACTCTTTACTTCTCCGCACCTTGATGTAATGTAGGATAAAAGCTCATGGACATTATGACCGATGTACTCTGTGTTATTTAGGATGTACTCGTCATATCCGGGATAATTTTCTTTGACATGATCAACCTCGTTTTGCAGCTTCTTTTCCATCCCTGAAAAATTCTCATTGATTTCACTTAGGACATTAGGCTTTGATAAGTAGCTTGTTGTCAGAACCGTACTTGTAGAGTTCATAAAGCCTGTCATTCCTGTCCCTGCAAAGTTAATAAAGAAAGTTCCCAAAATAATAAGACCTATGAAAATAATCATAAGTCCCTTCGCTTTTCTTAATATAACTTCCTTTGAACTTTTAAGACTTCCTATAAGCCCTTCCTTAATGCGATCTCTAAGCCTTGACTTATTCTGCCTTTTAATGGAATCTTTCATCTGCTTTCGCTTATGGAATCGCTTAAAGTTATTTGCTTTTTGATACTCCTTTGTCTTTTTCAGTTCCTCTTTGGCATCTCGAAACTCTAATTTGGATTTTCGCTTTCTAATTTTATAGTCTTTATTTGTGAGGTCATATCCTTTTTTGGCTCTTTTCTTATCTGAATAGTTCTTAATGCCATGAATGAGTTTTGAGCTTGTATCGGCTGTTTTTTCTCCTGCCTCTACCCCTTGATTTTCATCACTTCCATGTGATAAGTAATCTCTTACGGTTTCACTTCCTTTAGCAAGTCCTGATAAAGCGGATACTTTAGAAGCCTTATCCCTAAAAGTTCTTTCCTGTTCTTTAGAAAGCCTGTTTTTCTTTTCTCTATCAAGAATGGCTTCTTTTCCGCTTTTTTTATTGTCAGCCTTTTTCCTCTTTGGATTCTTTGTCCTTTTTTTCTGATATAGAGCTTATCGGAATAGTTTTTTCTCTTATATTTTTTCTTTTGAGCCTTTTGGCTTTTTGAAAAGCCTTTTGTATCTTCTGCTTTACGATGAAGGTTGTCCTCTACATCATAGGTTGACTCAAAATAGTCGCTATCCCTAAAGTCATTGTCATATCTGTCTATAATCCCGTCATTGTCGAGGTCTTTTCCTAAAGGATCATAGATTTTTCCATCTTTAACCTCAGTAATATAATCAGCTTTTCCAATTTCTTCCTGACTTACACTTCCTGTTTTAGAACTTCTATACCTTGCATTTCTTTTGTAAGTCTCTTGAACCGATTCACTGTCAGAGGTCATTTTGCTTGTTTTCTCATGCACCTTATCTTGAAATCGGTCTTTTTCATGGACAATTTTTCCTCTGTAATCATCATTATGCTTTTAGTTTATTTTCTTCAGGCTCTATGCTGCTATTACTTTGCAGCCTTTCCTTTTCAATCCTTGCTCTTTGCCTTTCCTTAAAGTCGTTTTTCAGTTTCTTTCCCATAAGCCTACCTCACTTCTTCAGGCTTGGTTGTCATCTTCTGATAAAGGATTGTGTCTTTCGGGAACTTATCAAGGAAAGGAACAATGGTATTTCCCAAAGAACAAAAGTCCTTCTCCTGCATTGGAATTGGTTACATATTTTAGCTGTGGCTGTGAGATTTTGAGTTTCCTTGCTAAAATTTCTCTATCGCCTGAAGCCTGATTAAGCATTAGCACAAAGTCCGTATTATCAAAGATATTTTCAATTTCCTTACTCATCAGTAGGTCTTTGACATTTTGTGTAATACCTGTCGGAATTCCTCCCCACTTACGAAATCTTTTCCAAATCTCTACGGAATAGGAAGCTGTCTGCTCGTCTTTTAAAAGCAAGTGAAACTCGTCGATATAGTACCTTGTAGCCTTATTCCCTCTGTTTTGCGATACCTTATTCCATACCTGATCCTGAATAACGAGCATTCCGATTTTTTTAAGCTGCGAGCCTAACTCCTTAATGTCAAACAAAGAAGCTGCTTATTTAAGTCCACATTGGACTGATGGTTAAATACATTAAGAGAACCTGTTACATAAATCTCCATTTCCGTTGCCAGCTTTTTACCGACTTTTTCTTCCTGATTTTTTAACATATCATACAGGTTTTGAAGAATCGGCATATTACAAGGCTTTGGATTTTCGAAATACTTTTCATAAATCTTAGGAAGGCATCTGTCTATAACCGACTTTTCTTCTGCTGTAAGACCGCTACCACCAACTACTAATTCAAGCATTGACATAATAAAGTTTGCTTTTGTCCTTTAGTGGTGCATCTCCATCGCCATAGTTCATATTGATGTCAAGGGGATTGAGATAGTCCTTTGACTTACTGCTGACCTTTATGACTTCTCCCTTAAACTGACGAACAAGGTTTCCGTACTCGCCTTCCGGATCGCAGATAATTACATCGTCATCGGTTGTAAGAATAGCATTTGCCATTTCTCTCTTTGCACTAAAGGACTTACCGCTTCCCGGAGTTCCGAGAATTAAACCGTTCGGGTTTTTCAATTTCTTTCTATCTGCCATAATCAGGTTATGGCTTAGAGCATTTGAGTCCATAATACAAACTGTTTGCCGAATTTATGAAAAGCTCCTCTGTGGTAAAAGGCATAAATACTGCCGTAGATGATGAGGTTAGTCCTCTGTCAATTTCAATCTTATTTACCCCAAGCGGAAGCACGCTGATTAGTCCCTGCTCCTGTGAGTGGTCAAGTCTTTTTATCTTGCAATTATGCTTATTGGCAATGGAGCTGATTTGAGAAATGGTATTATCCAGCTTTTGAATTGTCCTTGCAAAGTTCATAAAGATAATGGTTACAACAAACATACGCTCATCTCTTGTCTGGAGGTCTTTTAAAAGGCTTTTTACATCTTCTCCATAGGTGATTAAATCACTTGGAAGAATATCCATATCATATCCCGACCTTACAGCCTTTTTGTTTTCCTCAATCTTCATCTTGTCAATATCGGTATTTTTTCTTTTTACCATCTTGATGGCTTCTGACTGCTCGATTGCCTTTATGTGAAAAAGAGATATTGATGTTATCGTCAATATCCAAAAACTCGGCAAGCATACGGTCGGAAAGCTCACTTGCAAGGATTTGAAAATGACTTGCTGCTCCGATAAATTTTCCAAACTTAAAATACCTTGACGGTGTAAAGTTAAATTCATCAGGAGCGATATATGTCTTTGTACTTTCCCTTTTCTTTAAGTCCTTATATGAAAATTCAAAGGTCTTATTCGGATTTAAAACATCGTGAAGTATCTTTAGCCTTTCCTCTCCGTTAAGGCTTTCCGCTCTTACTCCCATACTTTTAAGACTCGATAATATATCTATCTCCAGTCTTTCAAGTTTTGATGTTGCCTGCTCCAAATTATCCGCTTCCACTGTAAAGGTTACATACTTTGATTTTTTCAGTCCGTTATTTCCCTTTACAATCTGGCTTTTGAGCATTTCTCGAAACTCAAGGCGAATATCATCAAACCCGTCCTTTTTATCCGGTATTTGAATGGCTGATTTCATTTCTTCGTTTCTGCCAAGCTGATTGATATATGAAAATTCGATGCTGATACTTGGATCAAAAGAATTAAGAAAGTTTGCAAACTGATTAAAAATCAAATCCCTATCTTCTTCTAAGGCAAGCTGATAGTTTATATCCTCAAAGGCGATACTCTTATTAAAATGCTTTTCATCAATCTGACATATCCCGCTTTTTAAGAGTCTAAGATAGGGAATGGTATCTTCAACTGTGTATCTTTTCGGCTCTTTCCTAAAGATAAGGTCGAGTAATCCGCCCCTATCTTTTTTCGAATTTCCCTTATTTTGCTTTAAGTCCTGTTTTTTTGACTTCTTAACTTCTTTTGGTTTTGTTCTAACTTTAACTGCTGAATCTTTCTTTTTGTCTTTCAAGGTAAACCTCCTTCCTCACTCTTTTTTTGTGGCTGATAAAATTTATGAAGGTAAATATACTTAAAGTATTTCTCAAAGCTAAGTCCGTCCTTTTCAAAAAGAGTGATAAAAAATATAGGGAGAGTGGACACAATGAGAAAGATGACTGCTATATCATTTGGAACGACCTTTCGCATAAATAAATAGATTGGTATTCCAATAAGTCCTGCAATCGTAAAACCTATCAGTTGTCTTTTTGTTAGGGTTAAATGCCACCTTTGTTTTTACCTTCTTTAAGTCTTTTTGGGATAGGTACATACGCCATAACTTACCTCCCATCTTCTTTACCCTTTGAAAGCTCCTCTATATGCTCATATACGGAGCCGATTTCTTCCTGAATACTTGCAATCTGTTCATCTGTACTTCTGTTATATCTTTCCTGAATTAGACAAAAATCATTATGGCAGCGACCAATGTCTTTTGTTCTTTCTTTCAAGTCATTTACCTTGCTGTGAAGCCTGATTCTATCCATCACTGCCATAATACCTGTTCCAACTACTACTGCTATAAATACTGTTTTTCTTTTGTTCATACTATCTTTCCTTTCTTTTAGTGTGCATTTAATACGCTTTTGGCCAGTGTTCCACTCTTTAACATCATTAACCCCAGCAAAACCGCATATCCAAGTATCGTAAAGGTACTTGTGTGTATATCTGTTATCTGTATTGTCTTAACTAATACTGCGTATATTCCAAGACAAACCATTAAAAAGAGTCCTTGCAATCCTATGGCAACTAAGCCTTTGATATAGTTTGTTCCAATCTGTCCCCACTCTTTGTTTCCCATTGTGGCAAAAGGAATAGCTGAAACGGATGAGTAAACATAAATCTCAAACATTCTTCCGTAAACCACAAGCATAATCACAATGGAGATTCCCTGTATAGCTATCTTTATGAGCGAAGTTTCAAAGAGTATCATTACAAGCTCTCCAAGACCTTTATCTTTTAAGCCTTCTACCATCGTTACAATCTGATCTCCGGAGATAACGGCAGAGGTGTTAATTACCCCTGCCGCTTTATTTATCATGTGCTGTGCTACATCAAAGACTGCCATAGAAAACTCAAAGGCATGGGACACTAACCATACGGCAATCCACATCTTTATGATGTATTTGAAAAATTCAAAGGTATCCGTATCGTGCATATTGTTCTTTTGCATAACCATATTGATAAGCTCGATACAAAGGACTGCCGTTATGATTAGCCCTGCTATGGGGATGATAACGGAATCGTTAATGCTTTTAATAAAGCTGAAAACCTGTCCGTTCCACCCCATCGGTGTCTTTCCCACATCCGTTGCAATCGCACCAACTTTATCATTGATGTCAAGAAACATGGACTCTAAGTTTGCTTGGATACCGCCCAGTAGAAGATCCTTGAAAAACTCCTCTATCTTGTCGAATATTCCAAACATTTAATTTCTCCTTTTCTTCTTACTTGAGTACATTTACAAGAAGTGGAATCAGCTTTAATCCGATAAGGACAATACCGCCTCCCGCCATAAGCTGCTTTATGCCCTGAGATTTTGCACCGGGATTGTCATTCCCATATCCTTCCATCAGGTTAATTACACCCCATGCTCCAAGTCCTGCACCTACTGCCATAACTAAAATCTTTAATACATTTTACTGCCTGTGTAAAAAACTCCATAATTTATTCCTCCTCGTTTTCTTCTTTCTTTTCAATCTTGTTGTATGACTTCACAACAAAGTTTTTGTAACTCTTTCCGTCTTTTTCACGCTTCTTAAAGTAACCAAAGATATGGATCAAATCGCCTTTTTCAAAGGCTTTTGCATTCTCCGCTTTTTCTCCATAAGCGGCACAGTTGATATATTCCTTGCCTTTCCCATACTTTTTTTACAAGCGTAAAGTTTACAACTTCAACAGCTTCTCCCTCTTTGTCAAAACTTGAAAAAGTTGGTTCTGCCAATAAATTGGCATTGATATTAATCATTTCTTTGTCCATTTTTTCCTCCAATTAAAAAAGCGACTGAAAAGTTAATTCCAATCGCCAAGTATTTGTATATTTAGTTGTCTATTAAGTAGGGCTTCTTATCCTTATCATCTTTTTCTCCTTTAATTTCTGTAACATATTTAAGGGAACTAGTAGTATATTGTCGTGTATATATTAGTGAGAGGCATTTGAAATACTAGTTAGCCGCTCTTGCGAGTTTTCCCTATTTATTGATTGCAATATAAATTGAAAATAGGCATGAAAAAAGACGATAGATTTTTTTCTTTCTATCGTCTTTAATACTTTATATTCCGTTCGACAAACTGGGATTTATCTAATCAAAAAATTTTAATGAATCTCTTCTGTATTTTTGTCACATAAATATCCAATATTTTCATAGAATTTGTGTGCTTCCAAACGTGTTGATGCTGAATTTAATCTGATAAATGCTAATGAATCACTTTTTAGCTTTTTAGTTCTAACTGACTCATCAATTTCTTTCCAATGCCTTTACCTTGAAAAATCCGGAAGTACTGCTAATCCCAGAATATTTAATCCCACATCTGAATAAAGACTTTCATAAACTTCTGCATGTACAAATCCAACAATTGTATGTGAATCCTCATCCTCATACACATAAATGTAATGATGGTTTATATCGTTTGATAACTTTTCTATTTGTCTACTTATTAATTCAACAGATGCCTTATACCCTAAAGAAATATCGCATATTTTTTTGTATCAATGCAGCATCATCTTTTTCTTATATTTCTATCATCATATCTCCATAAATTCTAATTTATCTTATTATACCAAATATACCCATGCCACATAAAGCTATAACAGAAATTATTACAATCTTGTAATTACTGTATTTCTATTAAGTTTAACTTTACCTTTTCTTTTGATATAGTCTTCAATATCAAATAAATTCTTCTTATCATAGTCCTCCAAGAGCTTGTAATTTTATGCTTTGTAATATCGAATTTGTCTGATAAGAACGGTCTGACACCTCGAAGCTGAAAAAAATACATTTACTGCCATCCATAACCGTTATCTCATCTTGACTCATCAATTCTTTTTCCTGTCTTTTTGGTAATTCAGTCCATAACTATTAGCATTGGATCTTGTTTCAGAAGTGTTATATAGGTCTATGGTTTCTTTACCAAGTGTTTCAGATAATTCTTTCAGCGTAGTTTTCTCTTTACCTCCAAGAAACAATGTACTATCACAGTTACCTACAATGGTATCTGCATTATCCTTGTAGATTGCCTTTAACTGAGATTGTGCCTGCAAAATAATGCTTGCCGAAATCTCTTGAACGGATTGTCGCTATTAACTTCTCGAACTTCGGAATTAAGCCAATGTTTGCAAACTCATCAAGCAAGCACCTTACATGAACAGGTAATCGTCCTCCATATTCATCATCCGCCTTATCACATAAAAGGTTAAATAGCTGTGAGTACATAATAGACACCACAAAGTTAAAAGTATCATCTGTATCAGAGATAATAACAAAAAGTGCTGTCTTTCTATCTCCAAGAGTATCAAGCTCAAGCTCATCTTCTTTCATCAAGTCCCTAAGCTCTTGAATATCAAAAGGAGCAAGCCTTGCACCACAGGAAATTAAGATAGACTTCGCTGTTTTTCCCGCAGCAAGTTTGTATTTCTTATATTGCTTAACTGCAAAGTGTGTAGGCTCTTTCTTTTCCAATGCTTCAAATAGCCTATCAATGGGATTCATGTATGTTTCATCATCTTCCCTGACTTCTGAAGCATCTATCATATCAAGGAGTGTCGCAAAGTTCTTTTCTTCTCTTGGAGCTTCATAGAAGATATATCCAATAAGAGCTGTATAGTAGAGCTTTTCAGCTTTGACCCAAAAATCCTCACCTGCTTTTTCCCCTTCACCCTTAGTGTTCGCAATGATTGTCTGCACTAATTTGAGGATGTCTTTTTCACTTCTGATGTAAGCGAATGGATTGTACTTCATGCTCTTTTTGAAGTTAATTGTATTTAAGATTTTTATCTCATATCCATTATCTTCAAGCATCTTGCCACACTCAATTACTATTGTTCCTTTAGGATCTGTTACACAATATGAAGAGTGCATTTGCATTAGATTCGGTTTTACATAAAATCTCGTCTTTCCTGAGCCTGAACCACCAATAACAAGCACATTCTTGTTTCTTGCATACTTTGGATTAGCAGGTCTGCCATTCATAGTTAATCGTTCGGTTTTGAGTAAGCAAGATATTGTTTTTGGAACTTCTCATCCACATACGGCTCTATATCTTTTCTTGTTCCCCAGCAAGCGTTTTGTCAAGTACCTTTTTATATTTATGGACACTTTTCCCTGTAAGATATTTTCACTTTTAGTCAACAAAAAACAGCAAACCTTTCGATTTACTGTTCCTGTAGTTTTTTTATTAAGTTGTCCCTTGGAAAAAAATGGAGTTTGTTGAATGAATTTGACATTTCTACTAAATTAGCACTTATCGATCATCTATCAAATTATTGTATGGTTTTTAACTAAAAACATACTATTTAGATTAAGTAATTTATACTCCAAACTTATTCCCTTAAAATTTATATTCCATAGAATTTGAAAATTTTACTAACATAAGCATAACCGGAACTTCAACCAAAAATACCAACTACAGTTGCCAAAAGTTGCCCCGGAGGATAAGCCGAAAAAGAGATCGCTACTGCTACTGCCAATTCAAAGAAATTAGATGCTCCTATCATACCGCAAGGTGCAGCTATAGAATATGGTAATTTAGCATAATATGCCATCACAAAAGTTATGCCGAAAAATAAATAATGTCTGCAAAATAAGCGGTATAGCTATTAAGATAATATTTATTGGTTGAACGATAATTTTTCTCACCTTGAAATGAAAAAAATAATAATCAACGTTAGTAAAAAGCCCCCACCATAGTATATTTGTCAAAAGCAGGAATAAATTTATTATTTAAATAATTCTCTCCTGTTTTTTTATAATCAATCCCCTAGTTATAATACTCAAGATTAGAGGAACAACAATAAAGAGTAAAATTGATAAAAATAATGTTTCCCAAGGTATGTTGATATTACCTATCTTTAATAAAAAACTTACTATTGGAATATACGCTATCAAGATGATTAAATCATTGCTAGCTACTTGAACAAGTGTGTATGCACTATCCCCTTTCGTTAATTTACTCCATACAAACACCATTGCTGTACATGGAGCGGCTCCTAATAATACCGCACCTGCTAAATATTCAGAAGCAAGCTCTTTACTGATAAATCCTTTATATATAATAAAGAAAAATAGACTGGCAATTAAATACATAGTAAACGGTTTTATTATCCAATTCACAAACCATGTAATAAAAAGACCCTTTGGATTTTTTTACCTATATCTTTGATACTCTTAAAGTCAATCTTTAACATCATAGGATAAATCATAATCCAAAGTAGTATTGTTGTTGGTATTGATACATTATAAAACTCTAATTTCCCCAAAGCATTTGGAACAATTGGAATAAAACGACCAATTAAGACTCCAATAACCATACAAATTAAAACCCATAATGTTAGATTTTTTTCAAAGAAACTTATATCTTGCTGTTTCAATTATTTTCCCATTCCTTGACTTCTTCGATTAAATCAAGTACCTTTCTTTCAATTTCTTTTATGACGGTTATAAATTCTTCATCTGGTTTCCCTGATGGATCAGCTAACCCCCAATCAGCTTTTTTATAAGTGTACTTTTTCGCCAAAGCTTAAGCAATCTGACTCCTGCAAGAATTGTGCACGCACACAAAGGCTACCTTAATTTTCATAGTATTATCCTCTTGAATTCTTGATAAGCTGAACGCATTCATCCGTAGTTAAAACTTTTCCATAACTTACAACCTTATTATCAATCACAAGTGCAGGTGTTGTCATTACTCCCATGGCTGCAATAAGTGTGAAATCTCTTATGTGTTTTACTTCTTCTTTAATATTTAGGCAGGCTAAAGCTTCTTTTACATTTTCCTCTAAAGAATTGCATTTAGCACATCCTGAACCTAAAACGTAGATTCCTTTTTCTTCAATTTTACTTTCCCCTTGTTCCGATGCCCCGTTACAACGGGCTTTTTTCTTAAATAACATTTTTCTTCCTCCTTAAATAAACAGATTTTGTAATAAATTAAAAATATATCCTACTATTATAATTCCTAACGTTGTTATGCCGATAAAAATATATAAAAGTTTCGGTTTTATTGCCTTTCTTAACATAATCATTGACGGTAAACTCAGTGTAGTTACTCCCATCATAAAAGCTAAAATCGTTCCAAGCATCGCTCCTTTTGAAAGTAAAGCTTCTGCAATTGGTATAGTTCCAAAAATATCAGCATACATTGGTACACCAACTAATGTTGCTAAAACTACACCTAACGGATTATTACCTCCTAGTATTTTTTCTATTAACGTTTCTGGTATCCAATTATGAATAATCGCTCCAATTCCTACTCCAACTAAAATATATGGAAACACTTTTTTAAATGTTTCTACTACTGCATTTTTCGCAAATAGCAATCTTTCTCTCTTCTCAATTTTTGCATCTTCAATTTGAATTCCTCTCGGTGCATTTAATATAAAATCTTCCACTTCACTTTCAAGACCGAGTTTTTCAATTATAATTCCTCCAATAACAGCAATTAAAAGTCCTAATAAAACATACACTATTGCAACCTTAGCTCCGAAAATACTCATAAGCAGTACTAAAGAACCTAAATCAACCATAGGTGATGATATTAAAAAGCTAAATGTAACACCTAACGGAAGTCCGGCTGATGTAAATCCTATAAAAAGAGGAATCGATGAGCAGGAGCAAAATGGTGTAACTGTACCTAATAGTGCAGATATAATGTTTCCCATATACCTTTAAACTTTGATAATATTTTTTTTGCTTCGTTCAGGTGGAAAAATAACTTTGAATATACGAAATTATAAAAAAATTAAAGTACATAATAAAAATACCTATTTTTTTATTACATCATAAATAAAAAAATGCAGTGACGCTCCAAATCTGAACTTAAATTTACACCTAAAAATATTTAATATATGCCCTATTAAATCGTTAAGCCATTTCATTCCTAAAATTTGGTTTTGTATAAATTCACCTATTAACAAAATCATTACATTACCTCCTAACATATTAAATATTTTTGATGTGTTATTTATTTTTTTAGTCATCCCACATTGGATGACTAAAAACTTATAGATAATCGTCTAATATTTTTGCTTCTTGTATCCCTTTTTTTCATTAATACTGTAATGCGTCCATTTTCCATCCTGTCTGAAATTTACTATACCTGCTTCACTTAAAAATTCTCATATGATAAGATAATCCGGACTGAGTCAAATCAAGTTTTTCAAGTAGTACACAGGCACATTTTTTTCTTCGTTATGGATCATATCTAGTATTTTTAATCTTTTTGAATCGGAAAAGAGCCTTAAACACCCTAGCATTATCTTCATATTTTTTTCATAGACAACCTCACATCAAATATTTTTGATGTATTTATTATATACCCAATAAAAACAGTTTGTCAACATCAATTCAAAAATATTTGATATGTTTTTATTTTTAATTTCTAAAAGTTCTCTATAAATTCATATTTATTAGATTATTAAACTTAATGTTGTATCAAATTTCAGAATTTTTTTAAATCCCTAAATCATGATTATTACTTTTTGTAAGTTGCCTTTCTTTTTATACAACTGCTCTAAACAAGCCTTAACTTTTTTTCTGTCTGTTCAATATCTTCCCGCATTTCTGATATTTGATTATATAAATTCTGTTTTTTTCTTTCTTCAAAGTTTTTACCTCTAATTTCCATTTTCTAATAGCTAAAGTATTGCTTTCTTTTAAAATGCTCCCTCAAATATTTCTTCACACTTTCAAATAAAATAATCTCAGCAGCATGTTCATTGTAAAAATCTTCCTGTTTGCTTTTCTTTAATTTGTTATAGACTTTGTATGTGTCCTTATACTTCAAATATTTTTCTGATTGGTCTATGAGTTGTGTTTTTTTCATCAATCTTTTTCTCAGTATCTTTTAATGCTCTTGTGGTCTTGTAATTCTTATCTCTTAAAGTAACTATACTTTCTTTCAGTTCAGATAAGAAATGATATTTTTCTCTTTTAAGAATTGATAGCTTTCAATGTATTGTTCTAAGTCTATATTATGGTTATCTGCATTTTTACGGATAAGATTTTCAAAAAAACCGATAGTAAATTTTCTTTTTGGTGGGAGGGTGGATTTGATGTTTTCATTTTCTGCTTTTTCTTCTTTTCCAATTCCTCTTATCCAATTTAACAAGGCTTTTATTCTTCTTGTGATTTCTCTTAATAGATTGTTTTGATGTTTGATTTCTCGGTTAATATTTCCTCTATCTGTGGCTATGCCTTTCTTCTCCATTTGAGTTGCATATATGCCTAAATGAATAGTCGGTATATGTTCTATCCCCTGTCTTTGATAAGAACGATGATCTACTTTTTCCTGTATGCTGTTTTCTTTAAGATATTTGTTTGTAATATCTGCCCATGCTTTTCTCCATTCTTCTGCTTTGTCTTGTTCATTCCAATCTGTTGTATTGATTTTTTTCTTGTTTTTGTAATTGCCGTTCTTGAGTTTTACTTTTTCTCCATTTTCATCAAGGATATATTCTTTTTTTGATTTTGCTCCCCATGTTGTATCTTCGTTTAACGGTCGCATGGTAAGTAAGATATGAGCGTGTGGGTTTCCGTCATTTTTATCGTGTAGGGCAATGTCGGCACACATACCAATATATACAAAATTATCTTTTACATACTCCCTAACAAGTTCAATCTGTTTTTCTCGATTTAGTTCTTTAGGTAAAGCAATTTCGATTTCCCTTGCAAGCTGTGAGTTTTTACTCTTTTCTATTTTCTCTACGCTATTCCATAATGTTCCCCTGTCTAAAAATGCCTGTGGTGCATTTTGTGGCAATAGGATTTCTGTATGGGCTATTCCTCCTTTTCTTGTAAAGTCATGGACTATGCCGTCATACTCGTTTTTTATCTTTTCGCCACTTCGATAGGCGGAAGCTGCTACTGCACTTTTGCCTTTGCCTCTTGAGATAATCTTTATGCAAAGATGATATATCGCCATAGTCAAAAACCTCCTTTCCATTTTTCGATATGGTTATAGTGGCGATAGATAAGACTTCCTAAAAGGGGGTGTGAAAAAACTCTATAGAGTTTTTTCGCATCTCCCTTTTGCAATTATTGTGTATAAATGACTGAAATCATACGCAAGAAAAAGCGCACTTTCCCTACCCCATAGAAATTCTTTTTAAATCTATGCGGCAGTTCTGTTTCTTGTCTTTTTCTGATATTTATATAAATTATGGCTCTATCGCCACGAGTAAAACTTCCAGTTTGACTGAATGAATACCTCTTCGGACAATTCTCTGGTACCAACGGTTGCTTTTTCATAATTCCGAAAGTACCTTCTGCTTGTATCGAACGATTCATTCTCAATAACGCACCGTGGATACTTTCAAGGTTTTCTATTACTTCCTTATGCATGGAAGTTAGTTCCTGATTGATCCGAACAGTTCGATTCTTATCTGTCTTCTTACATTTCTTTTGCATATGGACATCCGCTACAGTCTTCGCATTCATACAGTTCTTCCTTGCGTCCGTACTGATTTCCCCTCACACCTTTTTCTGCATAAAAAAATGGAATGCTTTTATCGTTAGGACATCTCATGACTCCTTGTTCATCAATTCTGAAGTTAACTGCACGAAATGGATCTTCATGATATTTTCCGATCCTTAGTTTCCTTTTTAAACATTGGAAATTTCATATACTTTTCAATTCCGTTCTGTTCACAGAAAATATAATTATTGTATGAGCCATATCCGGCATCTGCCACAGGATATTTGGGATAGAATCCATAAGTTTGTTTGAAGTGATCCATCATAGGAACGAAACAATCCATATCTGAACGATAATGGTTAACGTCAACAACTGCAATATATTCATCTGCTACACCAATCTGTACATTATATGCCGGCAGAATCTGATCATTGCCCATGTAATCCGTTTTGATACGCATAAAGGTAGCGGAGTTATCTGTTTTAGAGTAACTGTTTCGGTTAGGACCACAGATTTCAATTTTTTGTATGTATTCTTGAAGTTTCTGACAGAAAGTAGTCAAGTGTTCATAATGACGCTGTTCTTTGGATTTTCGCTTTCCGCTTCCGTAAACAAATGTACTGGTATCCAGTTCCCATAAATGTACTAGCTGCTCAACGATTTCATTCAGATAATCCGGTACATACTCCGAGTTTATTGTGATCTGTACCCTGCTCCATGCGATTTCTGCATTAATTTCCTTAATCTCCGCAGTGATTTTTCGTAAAAGCTTGTAACGGAACTTTTTCGGTAGCCTTCTTCCATACCCAGGTATACTTGTTTGCGTTTGCTTCAAACTTGGAGCCGTCGATGTAGAGATGTTGAAGATCTACATGCTCCTCGTTAAAGATAGCATGATTGATGTCATTAAAAATGTTTTCAATCTTATCTTGAAGTATTTCATTGATGAAATATCCAAAGGTTCTGTATGACGAAGTCCGGTGATCCATGAGATACATGAACCTGATATTAACTTTGCAGTTGTCTTCCAGTTCTCTCAGAGAGCAGTAACCGCTAGTCATAAATCCGAAAAGTACTGTTTTTAACATGTTGACCGGATTATATCTGCGTCGTCCGGTTGTGTACTCCGGAATATCCGTCAGATACTTGTTTAAATCGATTCCTCCTATCAATCTGTCAAATGTTAAAACAGGATCCAGCAGATCCAAACAATCTGAAAGAAACAGTGGTAAATATCCTTGTTTTGAATTACAATAAGTACTGTGTAAAGTTTTTCATTGTAAGTTAATTTTTACTACAAAAAAATAGGACCTTTTCGCATGAACGAATGGTCCTATTTCTTTTAGGGACTTATTTCACAGCCCCTTTTTAAATTGTGTGGAAGGCTGGCAAACTGCACAATTTAAGAAAATTTGTATAGTATTGCAATTAGTTTGAAAGTGCAATTGATTGCACAAATAAAGGAATTGGCTTATAATTAACAAAAATTGTTTATATAAAAATACTGGAACCGATGCCATATAAAAGGGAGACAACATGAGAGAAGAAGTTTTTGATCAGCGCTTGGCGAGATACTATGATGAATTAAAGTGGCTCTATTACGAGCTCTATAATAATGATACACAGGCCTTTGACTATTTTTATGAAAGTATTGAGGGATTATTATACGAGAGAGAAGATGCATTGAAGGAGTTGGATTTAATCTGAGAGGCTTCACCGGACTGGTTTAAGAGCAATGATATGCTCGGAATGTTCATGTATACGAATTGCTTTGCTAAGAATTTAAAGGGTGTCAAGGAAAAATTTGGGATATATCAAGGAATCAGGTGTAAATTATCTTCATTTGATGCCACTTTTGGAGAGTCCAGAGGGAAGATCAGATGGTGGCTATGCGGTATCAGATTTTAGAAAAGTTGATCCAAAGTTGGGGACAATGGAGGATTTGGCTGACTTAGCTAGGGAATGCCATGCCAATAATATGAGCCTTTTGCCTTGACTTTGTAATGAATCACACATCAGAAGATCACGAGTGGGCGAGAAAGGCAAAAGGCAGGGGATTATGAGTATCAAAAGAGATACTCTTTTTTTGACAATTGGAATATTCCAAATGCCTTTGAGGAAACCGTTCCACAAGTATTTTCCACAGACAGCACCGGGGAACTTTAGTTGGTGCCCAGAGGTTGGAAAGGTTGTGATGACAACATTTTATCCATATCAATGGGATTTAAATTACGCCAATCCAGTTGTATTTAATGATATGATGGCCAATATGCTCAATTTGTGCAATCATGGTGTGGATATTATTCGATTGGATGCAGTTCCATATATTTGGAAGACATTGGGAACTTCATGTAGAAATCTTCCACAGGTTCATACCCTTGTTCGCATTATGAGAATTGCAACAGAGATTGTTTGTCCAGGAACTCTTCTTCTCGGTGAAGTTGTTATGGAACCAAGCAAGGTTGTTCCATATTTTGGAACTGTAGAAAAGCCAGAGTGCAATATGCTTTATAATGTAACGACAATGGCAACAACATGGCATACATTGGCCACACATGATGTGCGATTGATGAAGCATCAGCTCGGACAGGTATTTGCACTTCCAAAGCAGTATGTCTTCTTAAATTATTTGCGTTGCCATGATGATATTGGTTGGGGACTTGATTACAATTTCCTCAAGCAATTTGGTGTAGATGAGGTGGAGCACAAGAGATTTTTTTAAATGCTTACTTTAGAGGATATACTGATTATTCCGATGCGAGAGGAGAGCTATATAATGATGACCCTCGACTCGGCGATGCAAGACTTTGTGGAACAACGGCATCTCTTTGTGGAATTGAGGCAGCAGAGTATGAAAGGGATGAAGAAAAATTAGACCGTGCCATTCGTCTAGATATTATGTTACATGCCTTCTTGCTCACACAATCAGGTATTCCAGTGCTCTATTCGGGAGATGAAATTGGTCAGCTCAATGACTATAGCTATCACGAGAATCCACTGAAATGGGACGATTCTCGATATTTTGCACAGAGGAGATTTCCGTTGGGATGAGGCAAAGAAGAGAAAGCAGACAAAAGAGCAGAGAAGGAAGAATTTTTAAGGCCATTCAAAAGCTGGAGAAGTTAAGAAGTAAGTACAGTGTATTTGATGGAGCAGCGGACACTTGGATTGTGGAAACTTATAATGACGCAGTACTTGGCATTGGAAGATATTATAAGGGTGAGAAGTTGATTGCACTCTTTAACTTTAGTCCATTTTATCAAACTGCTTGGATTGATGAGCCAGAAGATTATAAGGATATGTTGACCAATAAAAAGAGAGAAGCTAAGGCAGTTGAAATTCCAAATCATGACTTTGTGTGGTTGGTGACAAAGTTTAAATAGGGGGAATTATGGAAAAGTTAATCTTTTAGATATTGATGGAACCTTGACACTGGCAGGAACCAATGTCCCGCCAGACAGTGCACTGGAGGCCATTCGCAGGGCACAAAAATGGTCATAAGGTATTTCTTTGCACAGGAAGAAATTTAGATATGCTAAAGCCACTTCTTGTCTATGGATTTGATGGTGTTGTAGGCAGTTCTGGTGGTTATGTCACTTATAAGGACAAGGTCATTGTTGATATTCCAATGAGGAAGGAGCAGCTAGATACAGCACTTGAGCTTCTTCATAAAAAAGGTGTGTTTTGTACGATTGAAGGTAAGGATGGCTCTTTCGGCGATGAGGATTTGAAAGAACTTTTGGACGGCACAGAGGGCGGAAATTCGGAGATTGAGCGCTGGAGAAAAGCACTCTCTGAAAATCTTGGCATCAAGCCAATGTCTCAATATGATGGACAGCCAATTTATAAGGTTGTGATTATGGCCAGACAGGAGCAACAGATTGATGAGTGCAGACAGGCACTGGAAAAGGACTTTCAATTTGTCATTCAAGATGTTCCAGCCCATGGTTGTGTCAATGGCGAATTAGTCAATCGCCAATTTGATAAGGGAAGAGGCATTCAAAAGATTGCAGAGTATTTGAATGTTCCACTTTCTGACACCTTTGGGTTTGGCGATGGAATGAATGATGTAGAGATATGAGTTGTAAAGTTGTCGGAAGGCAGACGCATAGAGAGTTGGAGCTTAGCTCATAGGGGTGATGAAGGGGTGTGAAAAACTCGATTGAGTTTTTCGCATCTCCCTTTTGCAATTATTGTATAAATGACTAAAATCATACGCAAAAAGACACTTCCCCTACCCCATAGAAATTCTTTTTTTGAATCTATGCGGCAGTTCTGTTTCTTGTCTTTTTCTGATATTTATATAAATTATGGCCTATCGCCACGAGTAAAACTTCCAGTTTGACTGAATGAATACCTCTTCGGACAATTCTCTGGTACCAACGGTTGCTTTTCATAATTCCGAAAGTACCTTCTGCTTGTATCGAACGATTCATTCTCAATAACGCACCGTGGATACTTTCAAGGTTTTCTATTACTTCCTTATGCATGGAAGTTAGTTCCTGATTGATCCGAACAGTTCGATTCTTATCTGTCTTCTTACATTTCTTTTGCATATGGACATCCGCTACAGTCTTCGCATTCATACAGTTCTTCCTTGCGTCCGTACTGATTTCCCTCACACCTTTTCTGCATAAAAAATGGAATGCTTTATCGTTAGGACATCTCATGACTCCTTGTTCATCAATTCTGAAGTTAACTGCACGAAATGGATCTTCATGATATTTCCGATCCTTAGTTTCCTTTTTAAACATTGGAAATTTCATATACTTTTCAATTCCGTTCTGTTCACAGAAAATATAATTATTGTATGAGCCATATCCGGCATCTGCCACAGGATATTTGGGATAGAATCCATAAGTTTGTTTGAAGTGCTCCATCAAAGGAACAAAGCAATCCATATCCGAACGATAATGGTTAACGTCAACAACTGCAATATATTCATCTGCTACACCAATCTGTACATTATATGCCGGCAGAATCTGATCATTGCCCATGTAATCCGTTTTGATACGCATAAAGGTAGCGGAGTTATCTGTTTTAGAGTAACTGTTTCGGTTAGGACCACAGATTTCAATTTTTTGTATGTATTCTTGAAGTTTCTGACAGAAAGTAGTCAAGTGTTCATAATGACGCTGTTCTTTGGATTTTCGCTTTCCGCTTCCGTAAACAAATGTACTGGTATCCAGTTCCCATAAATGTACTAGCTGCTCAACGATTTCATTCAGATAATCCGGTACATACTCCGAGTTTATTGTGATCTGTACCCCGCTCCATGCGATTTCTGCATTAATTTCCTTAATCTCCGCAGTGATTTTTTCGTAAAGCTTGTAACGGAACTTTTCGGTAGCCTTCTTCCATACCCAGGTATACTTGTTTGCGTTTGCTTTCAAACTTGGAGCCGTCGATGTAGAGATGTTGAAGATCACATGCTCCTCGTTAAAGATAGCATGATTGATGTCATTAAAAATGTTTTCAATCTTATCTTGAAGTATTTCATTGATGAAATATCCAAAGGTTCTGTATGACGAAGTCCGGTGATCCATGAGATACATGAACCTGATATTAACTTTGCAGTTGTCTTCCAGTTCTCTCAGAGAGCAGTAACCGCTAGTCATAAATCCGAAAAGTACTGTTTTTTTAACATGTTGACCGGATTATATCTGCGTCGTCCGGTTGTGTACTTCGGAATATCCGTCAGATACTTGTTTAAATCGATTCCTCCTATCAATCTGTCAAAATGTTAAAACAGGATCCAGCAGATCCAAACAATCTGAAAGAAACAGTGGAAAAATATTCTTGTTTTGAATTACAATAGGTATTGGGCAAATTTTTTTCATTCCAAGTTAATTTTACTACTAAAAATAGGACCTTTCGCATGAGCGAATGGTCCTATTTCTTTTGGGGACTTATTTCACAGCCCCATTTTTGGGGAAGTACACAAGGGGTAGGAAATTTATTTCCGTAGGGGAGTGTAGCTCCCTGTATCAGCTTTTAGCTGATATGCCCTCTGCAAGAGCCTTCGGAGAACGCACGCACCTGTTAAGGTGTATAAGTGCGCCCTTGTAGACAAGGGACTACTGCTCTGTTTCCGTTACTTTTCTCTTGTTTTTTTCTATGTTTTCTTCTTCCGTTTTTTTCTCTTTTCTCCATGATTTTTAGGATTTTTCATTTATTGCTTCTTTGATATTTGGGAATGTAATTAGTTGATAAAAATTCATCTTTGGTAAAAATCCTTGCTTTCGTTAAAGATACTTTCAAAAACTGCTCCTTTTTTCATAAAAGCCTTTTATCTCTTTTTCTTTCGTTCTTCCTGTTTCTGCTGACTGATGAGTTTTTTCTCTTGTTTTGTAACTGCTTAATTTCCTCTTCTGCCATTAAGATTTTTTTCATCTATATTTTTCATTTTCTGTTCTCCTTTCTGATTTTTAGTAAAGAAAAAAATTCTATTCTTTCCGTTCCGATTTCACTACCTTTAACAGCTTATCTTGAAATGTATCCTTACTGTTTGGGTCAAAATATATCTCTGTTACAAAAAGTTTTTTTCCTCTAATCTTTTTATCATGATATTGTTCGGCTTCTGGGGTATGGTCTGTTCTTTTTACTGTCTGTATTTTTATCGTTCTGTGCTTCTTGTTTTTCTGTCATTCAATCCTCCTTTTTACTTGCACAAAAAAGATTTCCTGTGATTTAGGAAACCTCTTTTCGTCTTGGTTGATATTTGGTTTTAGGTTGTGGCTTGTAGCTTCTTTCTTGCTCGGTATTCTCGTGCTTTTTATCCGTTCATACTCTCTAAACTTTTCAATGTTTTTGGCTCTATATTCTTTGGAATATGCCCTGTGATATGCCCGTGATTTTTTTCTTTCTTGGCTTCTTCGATTTCTTCCCTCATCTGTATCATTTCTTGTTCTGTCGGCTCTATCTCTTTTGTAAGTTCATTTTTCAAATTTTTCCGATATAATTGAAATAGACTTCAATACGCTGAACGGCATATTTTTGCTCTTTTGACATCTCTTTCATGCACTACAATTTTACTGATAAATTCATTGATGGCGGTGGGGGTAAGTTCTTCAAAAATCTGAATAGTTTTCTGCCAGTTCGATAAAGTTCTTTGCTCTTTGGTTGGCGTTTTCAAATTCGGATACGCGTTCCTCTATTTGCTCCTGTTCTGCTTTTTAAGCTGTAATATTCTTCTGCATATTTTTTTCCGATAGCTGTTCATAGCGTTTCGGCTCGATATTTCCCAGTGCATTATCCTCGTACAGCTTATTCATAACTCTTTCTATCTGTTCCATTCTGTCTGTGATTTGTGGTATACGCTTTTTCTGTTTCTTGATTTCTTCGGTCTGTTCTTCAGCAAGGCTATTTTTATCAAGGCTTCAAATTCTTCTTTATTTTCTAATGAAAATTTAGCTATCTTTCGCAAAAAACCTCTGTGAGATTTTTCCATCACATCATCGACATCAATACGGTGGGGAGAATGGCATTTCGGGTGTTTGGATTTTCCTTTTGGCATATTCACTGCAATAGGTTACATGCTGTACCTTATTGTTCTTGTGTATGGTGCGTATGTGCATTTTTGTACCGCAATCTTTACAGTACATCAGTCCCGATAATGGGTGGATTTCTCCATCTCCGTTTGGTCTTTTTACCGTGCATTTTTAATATCCGTTGTACATTTTCATAGGTACTTCTATCTATGATTGGTTCGTGTACATCAGGGATTATTTGCCACTTGTCTTTATCTACATAATGGTTTCGCTTATCTTTATAATACTTTTCAGTTTTGAAGTTGACTACATCGCCACAATACTCCTGCCTTTTCAGTATGTGTGTTAGGGTTGCTTTGTTCCAGTTATAACGGTTTTCTTCATTCAGCTTTCTGTTTTTCGCCGTTCCTCTGTCTTGCTGTTTCATATAAAAGGTTGGGGTTAGTATTTCTTTCTCTTTCAAGTAAACGGCTATCTGATTTCTGTTTTTCCCATCCATAAACAGTCTAAAAATGAGTTTTACGACTTCGGCAGCTTCTTTATCGACTATCCAAAAATCTTTGTTGTTAGGGTCTTTTATATAGCCATAGGGGGCTTCTGTTGCAACGGGCTTTCCATTTGCTCCTTTGGTCTTAATGCCTGTTGTTACTTTCTTGCTGATGTCCCTTGCATACCACTCGGACATAATATTGATAAAGGGGGCAAATTCCAATGTGTTTTGGTCTTGGCTGTCGATACCGTTATTGATAGCAATAAAGCGTACATTGTTTCGTCTGAATATCTCCATAGCGTTTCCTACTTGAAGATAATCTCGTCCCCATCTTGTCATATCTTTCATAATGACAATGCCGATTTTATCGCTTTCTACATCGTTTATCATCTGTGTATAGGCACTTCTATCAAAAGAACCCTACCGCTTTCATCATCGTCGATATAGTGGCGAATATTCATCAGCTTGTGCTGTCTTGCATATCGCTCTAAAAATGCCTTTTGATTTACGATACTGTTGCTTTCGCCACCGTCCCTGTCCTCATCACCAACTGAAAGGCGGGAGTATAGCGCAGTGATTTTGGTTGCATATTCCATCATGGCGTTATCCTCCTTTTTTTGTGTCTATATATCACTCCTTTACAGTTAATATTATGCAAACCCATCGTGCTGATCCATACTCTTTTTCCCCTGTCTGAACTTTTTGCATTTTTGCCTTTGGTATAGACAATAAATTTAATTAAAATTGCCACTCCCACCCCCATTAAAATGTCCGATGGATGAATGCTTAGCAGTAAGCTCATGGTATTAAGCTCTAATATTCCTTGAAAGATTTTGTCTATCACATCTCCACCAGTATAGGCTCTTACATGGTGAGAAAAATATATTGCCAATATAGAAAAATGCAAGATAGGGAATATTTTGCTTTTAGAAACTTTTGCCTTATCTTGCACTTTTAAATAAGCCTTTGATGTCTTTTTAATATCTTATCTATCATAGGCTCTGCTCCTTTTTTGTTTATTCTTGACTTTATCTTTAGAAAGAGAGTTCTTTGCCATCTCCTTGAACTTCTCAATATTCTTGTGGATAGATTCTTTTTCTTTCCGTTTTCTTTTCTGATTCCGAAAGAGCGTGTTTAAAGGCTTTTTATCCATCACTTTCATGTCTTTTTGCCTGAAAAGAATACGGAGTATTTACCGCTTTCCTTATCTTTCATTACTGAAAACTTTACCCCATACCGATTAAGTTCCTTTTTCAGTTCCTTCAGCTCTGCTTCTTCTACCGGAATTTCTTCAAGCTGTCCCTTTTTAACCATATCTTTTAGCTTTACTTCATTTCCTTTGCTACTAACGAGCTTTTCAAGCCCTCCGAGTTTCTCAGCCTCTTTCATCAATTTCTTGAGTAAAGTCAAAAGAAGTTTTGCTGTTACTTTTCCGGCTTTCGCTTCCATATTCAGCGTTTTTCTTGCTATTTCTTCATTGATCAACTTCTCTCACCTCCATTCAGCAGTCTGTCCTTATTCCGATTCAGTTTGTCCTTTTGAATAACCTTTCTAAAATCTTCTCCTACAACCATAACAGGAATACACATCTCTATGATTCTTGAGTAGATTCTTTGATACTCTACGCTATCCTTACAATTTTGGATTGTGTCATAGGAAAGATTAGTGGTAAAGATAGTCGGTTTCTGTTTTAAGTACCTGTTATTGACGATGTTATATACTTGCTCTTTGGCATAGCTTGTATCTCTTTCTATTCCTAAGTCATCCAAGATAAGAACGGAAGTATTTACAAGGGATTCAATATATGCGTTCTTGTCAAAATCAAATCCTCCCTTTTGCAGCTCATTGATAATCTGTGCAAAATTTCTTATTTTAACGCCTATTTGATACTGTTCAATAAGTGCATTGGCAATGGAACAGGCAAGATAGGTCTTTCCGCTACCCACCGAACCATAGAACAGGAGTCCGATATTTTCTTTTCTCATCAACTCATAGTCTTTTACAAAATTCTTTGCGATAATAAGACTCTGATTTTCTTTTCCCTGGTAGTTTTCAAAGGTATATGCCCATTGAATCATGGATGTGAAGCAAATACTTTTTAATCTCTCGATTTCAAGCTGCTTTTGTCTTTCTTTTTCTTTTGCTTCTCTATCTCTATCGCATTTACAAGCTGTCTTAAATATCATCTGCTTTCCGAAAAACTCTAAGACTTTCCCATCTTTTCTTTCATGGCACACTTTACAGTAGGCGTGTCCGTCTTTGATGTATTCTTTTTCAGGATCAAAACTATATTCAACATCTTCTATCATCACTTTTTCTAATTCCTTATTCATAGATGTACCCTTTGTTATATTCCTCCCATGTAGGGATATTGGATGTTTTCTTACTTCCCTGATCTTATAAAAACCAAGAAAGAATTGTTGCTTTATGGTCTTTATATGTCTTTCCGGTACTTTGAAGATAGGTTGATAGTCTTTCAATGTAGTTATCAAGCTCTCCTGCCATTTTTATTTGTAATTCTCCCTATATCCTCATCTTTCAAAAACATTTTTGAAATGTTCCAAGTCCGTTTTCACCAAAACTATATTCTCTCTACTATACTTACTCTTATTATTCTCTATATAGTTAGAGTCAAGATTTTGAACTTCCTGAAGTTCATTTTCTTTACTTCTGAGGTTAAAAATCTTTTACTTCTGAAGTTAAGTTTTTTTGACTTCAAGAGGTCATTTTTCTTTTTATCGCTATTATGCTCATAAAGTCTTTGACATAAATGACATTCGGCTTACCAAGTCCAAGTCTTACTCTTTCAATCAGCCCTATCCCTTTTTGCTGTCTAACTCATCTAATGTTTTTTATGGGTAGGCTTTTGAGATATTTCTTCTTTTTCATAATTTCTTCAACAGTAAAATAGATAAATACTCTGCCTTCCTTGTCCACCCAGTTATTCTTAAATGACATTCCTGTTCGTTTCAAAAGCATGGAGTATAGGATAATGGCTTTGAGCAGACAGTCCCTTAAATTCTTCTCCGTCTACCAATATTTCAGGTACTTTTAGGAAGTTAAATCTTTCCGCTTCTCTGTTATAGAAATAGTCAAAATTCACACCCACACCTCCTCTCAAATTATTTTTGGGCAAAAAGAAAAAGACGATAGATTTTTATTTTTTTCTATCGTCCAAGTCGTTTATTATTTAGTTTTTATTTATCAATCTAACCTTATCCTCATCTAAAACCAAGGTATGATTCTATTTACTTTTTACAGTATTTCACATAATCGTATCCAAATTTTTTTCTAATAGCCATTTTTTTCTTCTGTCCATTTTTATAAGTATTGTCAAGGAAATGTAAAATACAACGGGAAGAATAAGAAGATATATATTGTGAGCTATTATCAAACCTCCTGTAAATATCATCAAAAATGCCGAATATATAGGATTTCGCACTATAGAATATGCTCCTTGTGTTACTAGGTTGCCCTTTTTATATCCAAATCTATCTTTTTGAATAAGTACCGCATATACCCATAATGTCAATCCACCTAAAATAAATAGTGTTCTCAGAATAATTGCTATATATTTTACACCTTGCAAATTCCTTGTTTTAAAAAACCCGGTATTTCTTATAGCAATTCCTACAACTGTTAAAAATAAAGCAACAAATAACATAAGCAGGACCTACTCCGAAAACAGGTAATTTTTTTATTTTTCAATATATCACGCTCCCATACACTTAAAATCTGTAATTCACTTCCATAGAAAAACAACAATTACCGCCTGAATTGCCGATATGATTGGTATTAGTAAAAAAGGTACAAGTAAGAAATGTTCGTAAATCGCCAAATGTTTCATCCAATTCTTGAATTCATAATCCTTGTGTCCCTCTGTACCGGGAATGACAATTTTTTCTTTATATTTGCCTTTGAAACAATAGACAGTCTAACAACAAAAAATCCCCTGCATTCAATATACTCCACTGAATATATCCCATCCAAAATATGTTCCAAAAACCAACGACTCCCGAATGTAAAAGGCTTATTGTTGAATAAACAAAACAAATTCCAACAATGATGATAGTGAGTATCGTATTTATCTTTTTCTCTTGTTTTGTCATCTGCTTAGGAGCTGATTTCTGAATAGACTTTGGATAGGAATCAAAAAAATAATCTTGGATTTATAAGTACCAAACCAGCCACTATTCCATTAAAAATAGCTGCTATAGCAATTCCACCAAGAATTGCTCCCATGAGATCCATAAAAATCAACTCCTTTTCAAATTCTACCTTTAATTATATCATCCAAAATTTATAGTACTATCTTTTTCCATTTCCTAATTTTTGTTCTAAATGTTCCAAATGGGGCAACAGTATTCACATGAATAAACTTATACACTTCCCATACTGCTGTTTTTAGTTGCTTCATCAGCCCACTTTCTCATATGCGGTTCAAATAATTCTTCCTCACTCAACGAATCAATCATTGCATAGATAGAATTAATATTTTCATTTTAATTTTGCTTTCAACTCTTGCAGAGATAAATGAGCGTAGGTATCCGTGAACCACTGATATAATTCACCAAGTTGATTCCATTTAAAGTTCTCTGATGGTGTCTTTACTTTTTAGCCCATTTCTTTCATTTTCTTCCCATTGAAGAACCAAGGTAGTCCACCCTAATTGATAAGCAAGATTTTCAGCCGGTGTTCTATTAACTTCGATTATTCTCTTATCTTTTTAAAGATTCAGGAATATTATCAAATTCAGAAATATATTTTTCAAAGCTTTTATTTATCTCATTTTTCAATTCCTCTTTATCTTTGTATGTTCGCAAAAATCACCTTCTTTCTGATTTATCAATCCTTGATTTAAACTGACCTTATTTTTTTCTATTTATACCTTCTAAGAACGCTATAATTACTACTCCAACCATCGGTATTCCGTATGGACTAACTAAGAATCCAATAATCAATGCTTCTATTCCGATGGCAACTTCTTTTTGCATAAAAGATGCAATTGCTCCAAATATGCAAAACATCATCAGCAAGTATAGTAGGGCTGTTCCGATACCAAGTAAAAATGTAAGAAATGCTGTGAGGATACTTAATGCCAAGCTAATTGGAAACAAGATTATTTTTATTATCCATCTCATAAATACCCTCCATTTCTATTAAATCATTTTAAAATGCCTTAAAGCATCCATGATAGCTTCCTCTTTTTCCGGTGTGCATTGTGGAATAACTTGTTTCTCTTTTTTTGATTTATTATAATGCTCCCTTAATTCAATACCACATTTCCTTTTAATCTGAGCAATATAGAGTGTCGAAACCTTTAAATTGAATTTTTCTAATATATATTCTTTGATTTGTGCATAAGTAGCCTTGCTTTTCAGCACTTGTCAAATCAAGCTCATCCAGCTTAATTTCAACATCTATATGCTTATCGACATCGAGTTTGGACAATAATGCTACCGTCTCCACATGTGCTGAGAGCTTTCTTCTATACTAATAGACGAAAGGGTGAAAATGATTTTTAAATGATACTGTGGAACGGAACAGTAGCTCTAGTATTGACTACTGTCGTTTCTATTCATATTGGCTATTCTAGGACTGAGATGAAAAATCTATAAATGCTCAGAATAAAATTGAACCCGCAAATCTCCCCAAAACAATGGTGAGTCATGTACTTTGTATTATTCCGAAAAATACACCTCTGGTGCAGTGAGACAAATTGGTGTATCTTATAGTGGCTTCGTAGATGAAAAGCTATACTCTACTATCACTCTTTGATGATGTAGAACAAATTGAAAAAGATAATAGACTTCAGACAGCTATTGATGTTGTCAGAGAACAGTTTGGTTTTTTAGCCATACAAAAAGGAACCGTCCTAACTGAAGGTTCCAGAAATATTGAACGCAGTAAACTTATCGGTGGTCATTCCGCGGGTGGATTGGAGGGATTAAAATGAAACAAGAAAAAAATACAGTACAATTTTCAGAAATCCGTAGCAAAGGATGTAATGATATTGAAATGCTTGAAAGATTTTTACATGGAATCGTTGAAACAGCAACTTCAAAACTTCGTCAGAGAAAACTCAAAACAACTGAAATATCGATACGACTAGTACATGCTAAATCTGAAAACCGATTACCATTGGAATTTACATTTAGCATTAAGCCAACAAGCTCATCTGTGATAATCTATACTGAGGTAATCAATCGCTTTAAAGAATGTTACACAGGTGGGGGAATTCAAGGTTTTACGATTCAATTTGATAAAAATACCCTTGCCTCTGCATAGAAAGGATTTGATATGATTGACCGTTCATATTTACCATTTCAATCAGCAAGAGAGTACCAGGATACAAAGATGCAAAAATGGATGGGCTTTTTCCTATCTGAACATGCATCAGCACTCTCTGATGATACAAACAAAGTAACGTACATGTCTGACTTATCACTAGAGAAGAAATTATTACTCCTCAGTCAAGTATACGCCGGGCAGCTACGCACACGCATTCAAGTGATTGAAAAAAACAAGCGTGTTTCCTACACTGGAACAATACCAAGTCTGACCAAAGATTTCATTTTGATAAAAACTACAACAGGTCACATCAATTTGAAATTAAAAGACATTATTAGTATTGAACTTGTCGAGGAGGTGCTCTATGAATCAGCTTGAGTTTCAGCGTAATCACCTACAAATGGACTATTATAGCGAGAGCTACCAAGATTTTGAACGTGACTTCTACCGCTACTCTAACATGAATATTCCATTGACCTTCCTAACTGATGATATCCTAAAAACAATGGCGACTTCACGTAAGAATTACTTTGTCCCTCAATAAGGAAAAAGTCCAGAGATAACCGCGATCACTTCTTCATATTTGAAGTAAGTACCGTAGATGAGAATCCGCTAATCTATCATTATACATATAAGAAAAACTACAATATATTTAGCAGAAAAAAATAGGAGCAGTTCAATTGACTGTTCCTATTTTTTTAATATTCATAAAATCTAAAGTCTTTATACTCTTTAACAATGGAGTCGCCAACCAGAACAGACTATACTGACCAGCGACTACCTTAAATTTAATGTTTCAGATTTATTTTCTATCTCTAATTTCATAAACTACATCTGCTACATTTTCGAGTAATCGTTTATCGTGGGTGATAAACACGATAGTTCCGGTGTACTCCTTCATTAGTATTTCCAAAGCCTCTAAACTTGGTATGTCAAGGAAGTTACTGGGTTCATCCATTATTAGGATGTTATATCTACCCATGAGCATTTTAGCAAGCAACAATTTTATAATTTCTCCACCGCTTAAAACAGATAAACTTTTTCCAATATCGTTCTGTTTGAACCCCATAGATGCTAGCACTGAACGAATTTCTGATATATTGTAGTCACAATCCTTCTGCATAAACTCCATAACATTCTGATTACTGTTGTACTTGTAACCATTCTGTGCAAAGTAACCTATTTTTGCCTTAGGCGAAATAGAAATTCCTTCTTCATGGTTTAAGATCATTTGGATTAAAGTTGTTTTTCCGATTCCATTACCACCAGTTAACGCCACTTTTGCTCCTAACGGAATTTGAAAAGATGCATTTTCAAACAGAGCCTTATCCCCAAATACTTTATTAATTTCTGCACCGACTATAGGGTATGGATTATGGAGCTCCAATGCTTTTACTTTTGCCTGAAACGAATTCTGCGAATGCCTTCCGGAGCTTCTACTTTTCCTAAGGCCGCAATCCTGTGCTCTAGGGTTTTAGCAGCATTATACATCTTTTTTTCCTTACTTCCTATTGATTTTTGATGAGCTAAACGCCCTCCGTCTTCAGTACTTTTTTTCTTTGAAGAACCTTTTGCCTTCTGTTCTATTTTACGAGCCTGTTTTCGCTTTTCCTCCGCAGCCCTTTCCAATCGGGCACGTTCCGCAATAAATTGTTCGTATTCTGCAGCTTGGCTCTTACGTTCTTCCTCTTTCTGACGAAGATAATCAGAATAGTTTCCCAATACTCAGTGATTTTGCCATCTTTCAGTTCCCATATTTTATCTACTATTTCATCAAGAAAATAGCGGTCATGGCTAATAACTAACAGTGCACCTGTAAAATATTTTAGCTGTCCTATTAGAAAATCAATTCCTTCACGGTCTAAATGGCTCGTAGGTTCATCCGCTAAAATACCATGAACCTGTGCCGATAAGGCCTGTGCTATTTTAAGCCTTGTTTCTTCACCACCGCTCATAGTCTGTATATTTAATTGCTCAACACCTAGCTTGCCTGCACAAGTGCAAAATCTTTTTCCTCCTGCAGAGTTACTTCGTCCAACTGGGGAATATAGGCAAGTTCACCCAGACGATTCATTTTACATCCTGGGGGAGTTAATTCTCCTAAAAGTACCCTGAGTAAAGTGCTTTTTCCAGCACCATTTGCTCCTACTAAACCAATACGGTCATAATCATATACTTCTAATTCATTTATATCTAAAACATCGCGTCCTTTGAATTCCACACGAATGTCTTTTGCTTTTAATATTAATTCCATAACATTTCCTCCTGTCTATAATCGCATGCTTTCATTTGTTTGTATGCAGGGAAAACCCCTGCGATTTTAGCAGGAAAGAGTTACATGAAAAATAAGATACATAAATATTCCTCCAATATTGTTTATTTTAAATCTAATTTTCTAACCTCAGTTATCATTTGGCAAACTATAGCAATGCCAATAATTAAAATACCTGATAGTAAAAACCAATGATTTACACCGATTTTATCAGCAAAGAATCCAGAAAGAATTAACCCAATTGGCATAGCAAGTGACATGATACTTTCCGATCAAAGAAAAATACACGTCCTAAATATTCAGGCTTAATTTTCTCCTGAAAAAGAGCTGTTTGCACACCGCTATAAAATGGCACCGAAAGCCCCATTATTGCACAGCAAACTACGAATATTACAAATCCATTTGGAGGAAGTATTCCCGAAACGGCTAAACTGGTCCCCATTATAAAAAATGAACTTGTTATTAGTAATACATGCTTTTCGAAGCCCCTAATCTTCCTAATAATAAGCCTCCTGCTAGCATCCCAAATGCAAAGGAAATTTCCGTAATAGAAATATGCACAGGCGTTCCATTAAAGTGTTCCATGCTTATTAAAGGAAATAGTGCATTGATTGGCATATAAACAAAAGTATATAGTGTTCCTAAGAGTAATAAGGCAAACAATCCTTTGTTTTGTCTCAGAACCACAACTCCTTCTTTTTCATCTCCCTTATGAAATTTGGTTCTAAACTTTGCACTTGATTACCCAGCTTAGGTATACGTACACATTGCTACTGTAATAGATGCAATCACAGCACCCAATACGTCGATGGCAATAATAGCATTTAAATCCCAAACGGAGTATAAGAGTGCTGCAACTGCCGGACTAACAATATAGCTTATAGACTGCAAAGACTGACTATAGCCTGCGCATTTCGTTAGCTGTTCTTCTGGTACTAAAAGTGGTGTAAACCGCATTGAGTGCTGGGGTATGAAAAGCTGTTCCAATGCTACGGATAAACAATACTATCATAATCATCCAGACAGGTAGCTCCATACAGAATGCAACAATAGCAAGCACTGCACCAGCTGCTGCGATAATTAAATCGGCACCAATCATTATCTTCTTCCTATCATGACGATCCACTAGCACACCAATGGCAGGTCCCAAAATCGCATAGGGTAAAAAACCTACTAATGAAGCCATAGACAAGACCATCGCAGATCCTGTTTTTTCTGTAAGGTAAAAAATAATCGCCATTTGCAGGATGGCACTAGTGATTAATGATACTGCTTGCCCTGCCCATATTGCATAAAATTTTCGTTTCCAATTGTTGTATTTTTCCATTTATATTATCTCCTGCATATTATTTTGCTTGAATTTCTATTTTGAATAGCATTCTAGGCATTAAAAAATGCAGGCCAAACCCCACAATGTGGCTTTTGGTCTGCATACATACAATTTGGAAACATTCATATTAAAGACATAGTTAAATAAAGGTATAGTTAAATAACCAATATCCTCACCGTAACTAATGAATGCTCAATATCGTATAAATAAGCACAACAAAAAAAGCCTATCATCGGGTATAGATTCTGCTTTTTATTGCCAGCTTTATCTTAAACGCATTGAGGCTGTCATAGTTTCGGTTCCTCCTACATCTTTGTTTATATCAATTTATAGTATAACACAACAAGATGATATGTTCAATATAAAAGTTATGGAATGAGACTCATACTTCCAATTCGATGCCAGATTTAAAGGATATGACGAAGTTTTCTTCATAGACTGTAACGCTCTGGATTATCTTCCTTAGTAGCAAGCGATTAGCTTTCACAAAATCTTCTGTTTGTAGTTTTAAAAATTCATCAGGATTTTCTAACTCAACCTCAAAATATTTCATTTTACATTCCCTCATTTCATTTATTGATAAATTGAGTTTGCAAAAAAGAGTGGACAATTTTTGTCTACTCTTAACCTTTAAAATAGTTTTTTAATCGATTTGAAGTTGCTTCAAATTATTACTTATTCGGTAAAATGAAGTATTGCTTTCAACAGATTTCCTTCAACTACACTTCACTTGATTCAAACAAGGTGGGTACATTTCTATTCCCACAAACTCCTTGTCAATGGAAACAAACACGTACCCACAGGGTAAATGGAAATAGAAACTGATAATTTCTAGCTATCACTTCTACTCATTCCAAAAATTTTCTCACTCTGATACTTACCCACCATAAAGCAAAAAGCCTTGCAATCAAGGCTTTCATTATCCCTTTCGTTCAAAGGTTTCTAAGCTTTTACGAGCAGAGCGACACACTCAGCGGTTCGCTATCTCCGTTCTGTCTGCGTGCTAGCACTTGTCAATCACGGACAGCTATCGCATGGGCGGAAGTAAATGCTAATCTTCGTCGTTTTACTCCTTGACTAGCAAACTTACCGCCTCAACATGTACTGTCTGAGGAAATAAATCAACAGGTTGTACGAGTTCTAGTTTGTAACCATTGTCACTGAGTATCTTTACATCACGTGCGAGTGTTGCTGGATCACAGGATACATAGACTAATCGCTTTGGTGCGATGGTTACGATAGCGTCTATCGTATCTTTTGAACATCCTTTACGTGGTGGGTCGATAATCATTGCGTCTGCTTGTATCTTTGCGTCGATGATTTGTTTTGCTCCTTCGGAAGCATCTGCGTTAATAAACTTAATGTTAGTAACATTGTTATTTTCCGCATTGGTATTCGCATCGCAGACTGCGTCTTTGACAATCTCAATTCCATATACTTGCTTGGCTTGTTTTGCGGCGATGATACCCATCGTACCTGTACCACAATACAGGTCGATGAGTGTCTCGTTACCTGTTAAGCCAGCTAATTCTATTGCCTTAGAATAGAGTTCTCGTGTTGCGTATGGGTTAATCTGATAGAACGATCTAGCACTGATTCTAAACGTACAACCAAGTAACTCTTCTTCGATGTAATGTCTTCCAGCCAGTAGGATTTCTTCACCATCGAGGATAACATTATCCTCTCGTTTATTCACGAGAGCGACAAGGCTCTTAATTTGTGGGTAGTTTGCCAGGACATCTTTGATTAAGCTATCACTATTGTGGAATGGATAGTTTCTTACCACAAATGCCACCATTACTTCACCTGTGTTATGTGCATGCTTGATTAATACATGTCGTACTTCTTTTGCACATGCAAGCATATCAAATTGTTTGCGGAAGTAATTGGTTAGTTCATTTGATAAATCCGTTTGCACATGACATACATCATATTGCACAATACGATTGGAGTGTGGCGCATAGAATCCCATTTCAACTTTGTTATCATTGCATTGTACTGGTATCTGTACTTTATTACGATAATTCCAATAGGGTTCTACCTTAATAATTGGTTGTATTTCTACATTCATTCCTGCAATCTTATGGAAACAGTCTTTGACTTTATTTTTTTTGAATGTGTTTTGTTCGTTACTGTCCATATGTTGGAGTTGGCAACCACCGCATTGTTTATATACAGAACAGATTGGATCAATGCGATGAATCGATGGTTTTAGGATTTTAATAATACGACCGTAACCATAGTTCTTCTTCATTTTCGTGATACCAATTTCTGCTTCTTCTCCATTTAGAAGACCTGGCACGAAAATGACGATACCGTTAATACGGGTAACGCCTGCACCATCTTCTGAATAACCTGTCGCTGTTGTGATATATCTCTCGTTTTTTTCCATCTTCTTTTACATTCTAAAAAAGGGATATGTTGTATCCCTTATTGTTGAGTCTGCTGTGTTTGTTGTGTTGATTCTGTATTTTCAGTATTCTCTGTGCTGGCTGCTCTTTCTGAGCCTGTGCTTCAGCAGCTGCAGCAGCTTCTGCTGCTTTTCTCGCTGCTACCGCATCTCTTAAGCTTTGCGCAACTTCCGCATTCTTAGGACTACTTACCAATTGATATTGTGGGGCACTCATTGCGGATGTCTTTGTAAAGATACCGTAAATAAAGTTATCTTTATCACGTCCATCTTTCATATTAGATGTATGAATCTCTAAGTCATACATCTTCATATCATTGCCTTGTGAGAAGTATACATTTGGATCTAAGATTGCGACTACTGCTTCATAAGCACGTCCACTCACATCTTGAACCACTTCTGCTGTTGAATCTTCTGCTACATCAACGTATACACGCAATGTCCCAGTTGCTAGATGTACGCTGTGACCTGTTACACCATCGAGTTTACCAACTGCTTCATCAACTTGTTTGAGTTGGTCTTTGGTGATTGCTGGGTTTAAATCATTTTCATAACGGCTACCCAATACTGGTGAGTGGGAATCCATATATGTCGATGCTAGCATCCAGCCAAAGTAAATCGCTGGTGCAAGAATCAATATCAAGCATACTGTAAATACAATATGCACAAGTTTTAATCTGGGTTTTTCTATTTTTCTGTGTCATATTACTCTCACACTTTATTGTATTCTTTTTCCAAGAAATACGCCAGTCTTAATCATGAATGCGTTTTTGAGCTCTTCTTCTAAGATTTGAGATACCATTCCTGGGTTTGCCTGTCCCTTTAGATTTCTTCATGACTTGTCCAACCAAGAAACCTACTGCACGACCCTCACCATTCTTTGTAATCTTCGATTGCCTGTGCATTTGCGTCAAGTACTTCATTTACCATCGCAGTTAACGCTGAACTATCAGAGACTTGTTTCAAAACCCTTTTCTTCAGCTGCTACTTCTGGATCTTTTCCAGCATCAAGTCATCGCATAATTGTTTTGCCTGTGCGGGAGGATACTTTACCTTCATCCACTAACGCAATCATCTTGGCAAGCATTTCTGGTTTTAACTCACATTTATCAATGCTTGTTTCATGTTTGTTAAGCCATGCGCTTACTTCGCCTAATAGCCAGTTGCACGCAGCTTTTGCGTTTGTTGTATACTTCATAACTCTTCAAAGAACTTGAGACATTTCCATATCAGCAATCAAAATACGAATGTCATGTTCACTTAATGCATACTGTTTTGCATAACGTTCTTTTCTCGCTTCTGGAAGCTCTGGCATGTGTTCTTGAATATCTTGAATCCAAGAAGGATCTAGTTGTATTGGGAAAATATTTGGCTCAGGGAAGAACTTATAATCCACAGAACCTTCCTTACGACGCATCATGACAGTAGTATTTGTCTTTTCGTCGTAACGACGTGTTTCTGATGAATCATCACCTGCTTCTAATAGTTCCTTTTTGACGTTGAATTTCATACTCTACAGCTTTACCGACGTGGGAGATAGAGTTTAAGTTCTTAATTTCGTTTTTACACCTAACTTATCTGAACCCTTTGGTGCGATAGAAACGTTAACATCACAACGCATGGAGCCTTCTTCCATCTTTGCACAGTCGGATACACCGATATAGAATAGTGTTTGACGAGTGCTTCAACGTAAGCTTTTCTGCTTCTTCCTGTCTTCATATCTGGACAGGAGACGATTTCAATCTGTGGAGTTCCAGCACGGTTAAAGTCTAATAAGGAGAACTTTGTTAGGTGGAACTGCTTTAGCTGTATCTTTCTTCCATGTGGATACGTTCGATACGTATCTTCTTTTTACCAGCGCTTGTATTAATTTCAATATATCCATTTCTTCCGATTGGATGGAATTGTTGGGTAATCTGGAATCCCTTTGGTAAATCGGAATAGTAATAGTTTTTACGATCAAACTCTACAAGTGGATCAATTTCTAGGTGTAGTGCAGTACATGCTTGAATGGCTTTCTAACTGCCTCCACATTCACTGATGGAAGTGTTCCTGGATGTCCTAAGTCAATCTCATTGACACAAGTATTTGCTTTACGGCCAAAGAAGTTGGCGCACCAGAGAACATCTTTGGTGTTTGTCTTTAACTGACAGTGAATTTCAATACCTATGGTTGCTTCGTATTCCATTATTTCACCTCCGTCTGCAAATCCTTTAAACCTGTGATATCTTCAATTGCTTTCGCAATTGTAAACATTGTGCTCTCATGCCATGCTGAGCATGTTAGGTTTACACCAATTGGACAACCTTCTTCAAATCCCATTGGGACTGTCATCGATGGATCTCCAGAGAAGTTTGCCATTGCCATGTAGTTTTCTGCTACTAAGTAGTCAGTTGATAACTTATCATCGTTATTGATTTCATCGATGAATGGTGCGATTGTGCCACTAGCTGGGGCGAGAATACAATCATATTCCTGAAAGCATTCCTTCATCGCATTAACAATTAAACGTCTAACCTTTTGAGCCTTACGGAAGATACGCTCTTGGTTTGCTTCAAATAAGCCATAGGATCCAATAACAAATCTTCTACGAATCAAAGGTCCAAAGCCCTTTGTACGCGAGTTTGTCATGATTTCTTGCATATCCGCACCATCTTCACGCACACCAAAACGAATACCGTCTAGGTTAGAGTGATTGGAAGCTGCTTCACAGTTAGCGATTGTATAGTACGTTGGTAAGATTGCACGCATGAGCTTGTCATCAAAGTGATACGTATCTCACCACAGCACCTGCTGCCTTAAGCTTTTCTACAAGTTCGTTAAATAGCTTGATTGTTTCTGGATTCGATACGCTATCGACAACGTTTCCAAGTATCGCAATCTTCTTGCTGCGAATACTGTCATTGAGCGCTTCTGTGTAATGTTCAACTGGACGATTTGAAGATGTAACATCTAAATCATCCCGTCCTGCTAGTACTTCTAATGTAATGCATGCGTCTTCAACAGATCTTGTAAAGTAGCCTACATGGTCTAATGAAGATGCGTAAGGAATAATACCGTAACGGCTGATTCTTCCATATGTTGGTTTTACACCAACAACACCACAATATGACGCTGGTTTTCTAACAGAGTCACCTGTATCTGAACCGATTGCCATTGGCACAACACCAGCTGCCACAAGCGCTGCGGAACCACCAGAAGATCCACCTGTCATACGACGTGTATCCCATGGGTTATGTGCTGCACCTGTAAAGCATGTTAAGTTTGTGCCGCCCATTGCGAGTTCATCCATAGATGCCTTCGCAATACATACTGCACCAGCTTCATGTAATTTCTTTGTGATTGTCGCATCATAGATTGGGAAGTAGTTAGAGAGAATACGTGAACCTGAAGTTGTACGAATTCCCTTTGTATTTACGTTATCTTTGATTGCGATTGGAACACCATGCAGTAAACCACCTTCCGGTAATTGACCCTAGTTGTTCCTTTGGATCAACAAATGTGATAACTGCGTTTAGTTTATCTTGTAATTCCTGTGCTTTTGCGTAAGCTTCTTCACAGCGAGCAGTACTATCTGCTGGATGATTTACCATATCTTTAATCATTACTTCACCACCTTTGGTAGGACAAAATGTCCTTCCAATTTCTTCGTTACATTTCTCATCGCATCATCTTGAGAGATCACATGATCTGCTTCATCATGACGGATGTATGTTATTGGTTCTTCAAACGGATAAATCATTTCTTCTACACCGTCTGTATTAATTTCTTCCATAAGCGCAAACTGTTGTTCAAGCGTTCCAAACTCACTTACAAGTTCGTCTGCCTCTTCGTTTGATAGATTGAACATCAGTTGGTTCGCTAATCTTTTGGAAGTATTCTCTGTTTTTTTATTTTCTACCATGATTTATACCTCATTTCTCGCTGATATATTTTAGCCTTAAATAGCGATTTTATCAATGTTATCAATCCTTTTACAAAAACGTGCAATAAACTCTTCTTCTGAAAGAATTGGAATGTTGAGTTGTTTTGCTTTTGTATTTTTTGATGATGATGAAGTTACATCATTATTAATTAGATAATTGGTTGATTTAGATACAGAACCCGTTACCTTTCCACCCTGTGATTCAATGTACGTCTTTTAACTCATTACGATTTGCGTAATGATGTACATCACCTGTCACAACGAAGGTCAAGCCTTCACAAAGATTACCACTCGCAACTGTATTTGTACGTTGTACAGTAATTTCATCTAATAGGTCTTCAAGTTGAGAAATATTTTCTGGATCCTTACACCAACTGACAAAGGCATTAGACTTTTCTGGTCCAATTCCATCGATGGAACTAAATACTTCGGTTGTCTCTGTATTTCTTGCGATACTAACCAGTTCTCTAAATGGATAGACAGAGAGTAATCGTTTTGCGACATCTTTACCAATCAAAGGAATATTCAGGGCATAGACAAGTTTTGTTTCATCAATCTCTCTTGCTCGATCGATTGATTCCATGATATTCGCTGCCGACTTTTCACCAAACCCTTCTAAGTCTGTTATTTCTTCATGGTGTTTGGATAAGCGGAAAATATCGCCATATTTTGTAATCCATCCTCATTGATAAATCTTGCAAGTGTCTGCTCTGAGATGCCATCGATATCCATGCCTGCCTTTGACACAAAGCGATTGAATTTCTTCAGTTTTTTGGCAGGACAGCTTTGATTTGTACATTTGAGCGTTTCTGTGCCACGCTCACTCATATCCACAATTGTCTTACTATGACATACAGGACAGGTTTCTGGGATATGGAAACTTCCAACCGCATGTTTCACACCGATGACCTTAGGGATGATCTTATTTGCTTTGATGACTTCAAGTTCACTACCTGCATCACCAATCCCTAAACGTTTACACTCACTGATATTACAGAGGGAGGCACGTTTTACCGTCGTACCTTCAATTTCTACTGGTTCAAATACCGCTACTGGTGTAATCGTTGATGCCGCACAAGACCACTCGATATATTCGAGTTTGGAGAGTACAGATTCATCTTGCCACTTAAACGCAAAACCCGCTCTAGTCGCATGATGTCCTGTGACAGAACCACCTGCCGCATATTCTGTATCATCATAAACAACAACCAAACCATCCACTGGATATGGATTGATTGCGTTAGTAACCTTCTTTGTCCATTTCTCGATTTCTTTGTTGATATTTGCGAGTGTTGGATGTTCAATACACTCACGTTCTACAACTTGGAAGCCTAACTTCTCCATGTAGTCCATACGCTTACCCCAAGAAGTAATTTCTTCTTCTGTATATACAAGCGTAAATGGAATCCAATAGAATCTGACGTTTCTTCACTTCTTCGATATCTTTTAGGGTTAATGAACCTGACGCAAGATTTCTTGGGTTTTGCGTAATCTTTCACCAGACTCCATCACAAACTGGTTAAAGTCTTCGTATGAAAATTACCGCTTCTCCACGTATCACAAGATGTCCCTTTTCAGAGATTGTCTGTGGAATCCCATGGATTGCCGTGGATAAATGGGTAATGTTTTGTGCCTACATGACCATCTCCACGGGTAACGACTTTACTTAGTTTTCCATTATCATATGTCACAACAAGTGTTAAACCATCTAACTTCCAGGAAATCCAGATTGGTTTTCCTTCCGCCCACTTTTTCAACTTCTTCTGGCTTTTTTTGTTTTCGCAAGTGATAAAAGCCAAGAATTCGTGAGCCTCTTTTTGACCTGCAGTATGGTCACTAGAAACTTTCATCGTTGGCGAATCTTCTAATACAACACCTGTTTCTTCTTCTAATTTTTTCAGACGATCAACTAAGGCATCCCACTCATAGTCAGTCATCTGTTCTGCCTTACCATCATAATAGGCATCAGCTGCTTGATTTAACTGTGCGACCATCTGTCGCATAAGTTCTAATTTATCTTCGCTCATGTTAACTCCTTAAATCTGTCTTCTTCTTGATACTTGGATGTCCTGCCGCAACCTTCTTCACTCCAAATGGATATGGGAATGCGATTTCCGCAATCTCATTTTTGATACTGATAACTAAGCCTTCACCAAACTTTGCGTGAATGACTTTATCACCTTTCTTTAATCCCGAAGGTTTTGCCTTTGACATCTGTTGTGTAAAGGATGAAGGACTATTGTCAAATAATCTTTCTGATAAACGTACTTCTTTTTGCGTATTACCTGCATGCATACTTGAACCTAGATGTTCGATGTATTCCGCATCGATTTCTTCGATAAAGCGTGAAGTTGATCGTACACGCTGTAATATCATAGAGAATCCACCTGCTTCGGTTAGATAGAGTTTATTTCTAGCTCTTGTAAAGGCAACATAGGCTAGACGTCTTTCTTCTTCCACACCACGATGGCTTTCATTCACCGCACGCTCATTTGGAAAGATTCCTTCGTTCATATCTGAGATAAAGACAGTATCGAACTCCAACCCCTTGGCCGCATGAACGGTCATTAACTGTACAAAGTCACTTGCAAGTGTCTCTTCACGGTCACCATAGAGGGATACTAACTGTAAGTATTCATCAAGGGTACTCTCTGGATATGTCTCAGAGAATTCTTTGACGTCATCGATTAATTCTTTTAGGTTTTCAATACGATCTTGTTCCTTGGCTTCTTCTAGCATCGCACGATAACCACTTTCTTCAATGATTTGTTCAAATAGTTTAAAGATTTCTACCTCACCACTATTTGCACGCTTACGCCAGGATTCAACCATGTTCACAAAGTTCTCCATTGTCGTTAGCATCTTGCCACTAAATAGAGAACTATCTTTTAATACTTCATACATAGAAGTATTTCTTGCTCGTGCAGTTTCCACAATCAAGTCCATCGTCTTATTTCCAATTCCACGCTTTGGACGATTGAGAATACGTTGTAATGCAAGATCATCTGCTGTCGTTACCATACGTAAGTAACATAGTGCATCTTTAACTTCCTGACGTTCATAGAAGCGTGTACCACCATAGATGATATATGGAATTCTTTCATCAAGTAGTGCTTTTTCTAAAGAACGAGACAGGTAATTGGAACGATATAAAATCGCAATGTCATGATAACTCTTGCCTTCACGGTGTAAACTTGAAATCTTACCTGCAATCCACGCTGCTTGATACTCATCACTCGCTGCAGAATAATGAGTAATCTTTTCATCGCTATGACGATTTGTAAATAGTTCTTTATCTACACGATATTTATTATTTTTAATGACAGAGTTTGCACCGTTTAGGATTGCCTCAACAGAACGATAGTTTTCATTTAGAATGATTGTCTTGGCTTGTGGATAATCCTTTGCAAAGTTCATGATGATATTCACATCTGCACCACGCCACGTATAGATTGTCTGGTCTGGATCACCCACTACAAGTAGGTTATTATTTGGACCTGTTAATTGGTTGATTAATCTCGTATTGCTTCTTATCAATATCCTGAAACTCATCGACGAGGATATAGTTGAAATGTCTTTGCCACTTCTCTAAGATTTCTGGGAATTTCGCAAACATGCGTACAGTCCATAAAATCAAATCATCAAAGTCTAATGCATATAAATCTCTTTGACGTTTGTCATAAAACGTATACACTTCTGCCTTCACTTTATCCGCATGATAATCCCCTGCTAAAACAAGTGCTCTTTCCGGTGTAATATCTGCGGTTTTATTATTCGCAATATAATCCAACATAGAGCTATAGGAATAGGTTGTCGCATCTATCCCCTGTAACTTATACGCTTCCTTGAGTACAGACTTTTGGTCTTCTGTATCCATGATCGTAAAGTTACGTGGATATCCCATCGCAATAATATCTTCACGTAGTATACGTACACACAGGGAGTGAATGGTACTCACCCATGGGGCACTCGTTTGACTAGCAAAGCATATTACGAACACGTTCTTTCATTTCATTCGCCGCTTTGTTGGTAAAATGTAATTGCCAAAAATCTTTGTCGGCCAAACATCTTCATCTTCAATCAAATGCACAATGCGCATCGTTAAAACTCTAGTCTTTCCTGAACCTGCACCCGCAATAATTCTCAGATACTTTTCTTTGGATAAAACTGCATCTTTTTGGTTTTCATTTAAACTATTTATATCAATCATCGCTACACGCTCCACATTCTGCATTTCTTCATCATTACGTTTTCGGTAAATCATTTCCGATAGGTTCTATTATACCATTGACTACCGACTATGAGGTGCTGTAGCACAATGTAAATATATTATTTTCTTTTTCTGAAACCCCTAGGAAAGCGTGCAGTTCTATGGTATAATGAGCAAAGAGTAACCCCCATGTCAAGAATAGCAAATCAATGGAAAGATTATACCTGCTTTGATGCAGGAAAATGGCGAGAAATTAGAACAGTGGAAAGGCATCGTTTTAAGACGTCCAGACCCACAAGCAATCTGGCCGGCAAATCAGAATACAAGTCTTTGGCAAGATACTGATGCCATCTACCACCGCTCTGATAAAGGTGGTGGACATTGGGAGTATCGTAAGAAGCTTCCAGAGTCATGGACAATCAATTATAAAGATCTTACATTCAAGGTATCCCCAACTGGTTTTAAACATACAGGCTTATTCCCTGAACAAGCAGTGAACTGGGATTGGATGTCTGATTTAATCAAGAAATATCCAAACGAAGAGATCCGTGTTCTCAATCTTTTTGCCTACACTGGCGGTGCCACAATGGCATGTGCGAAAGCTGGTGCTGCTGAAGTGGTACACGTTGACGCATCAAAGGGTATGGTCAATGGGCAAAGGAAAATCGTGACTTATGCGGTCTTCAAAACAACAAGATTCGTTTCATCGTTGATGATTGCTTAAAGTTCGTGGAACGTGAAAAACGTCGTGGTCATACTTATCACGGAATCTTAATGGATCCACCATCCTATGGAAGAGGTCCAAATGGTGAAATGTGGAAGTTTGAAAAAGAAGTCACAAAACTCATTCAAGCTTGTGCAGAGATTCTTGATGATAATGCGCTATTCTTCTTAATCAACAGTTATACAACTGGTTTTTCTTCCATTGTTTTAGATAACACACTTCGTACAATGATCTTGCCAGATCATCCAAATGGTATTGTGGAAACAGGTGAAATTGCCCTTCCTATCGCAAATCGTGATTTATTACTACCATGCGGCATCTATGGCAGCTGGCAGAGAAAATGATCAACGTCCTCTACGAAGATAACCACGTCTTATGCGTGGAGAAACCAATCAATATTCCTGTTATGGAAGATGATTCTCACGACATGGATTTACTAACCATGTGTAAAGAATATCTCAAAGAAAAATACCAAAAACCAGGCAATGTCTATTGTGGCCTTGTGCATCGTTTAGATCGTCCCGTTGGTGGTGTGATGGTATTTGCGAAGACCTCTAAAAGCAGCTTCACGTTTATCTGAAGCTGTTCGAACCCATCAACTCAAGAAAGAATACCTCGCAATTCTTGATGGTATTCCTACAAAGAAGGTAGATACATTAGAAGATTATCTATCCAAGGATATACGTACCAATACCGTCAGCGTAACTGACGCAAAGCATGGTAAGAAATGTCATCTATCCTATGAAGTTGTTAGTCAGAAAGGAAAGAAGTCCCTTGTACATATCGTACTTGGTACAGGTCGATCCCATCAGATTCGCGTTCAATTTGCCAGTCGCAAATTACCGCTCATTCATGATCAGCGTTACAATCCACATACAACAAAAGGTCCAATTGGATTGTACGCATTCCGCTTAACATTCCCACATCCAACCTTGAAAACACCTATCGTAGTACAAGCAAGCCCTTCTCAATCAATATGGAAAGAATTTGAGGTGAACTATGACAAACTATAATAAAAATCCCCAAAGAGTATCGCATAGTAGCGGTACAATCAATCCACCAAAAAAACGTAGAAAACCAAGACGCCATATTCGTCCTGAAATTTTGATAGGACTTGTGATTGTACTTTGTATTCTGGTAACTGCGCTGGTATTACCAAACCTGATTACCAATTCAAAGTTAAAGGGACTCGGTTATACAAATACCCAAATCAAAGAAATTAAACACGAAAAACTTACAAAAGAAATCTTAGATAATAAATACTACTCTGTCTCACTTGCGAATGCACTAGATAAAAAGTCAGTCAATTCAGATTATCTAGAACTGTATACATCTATAAAAGATAATCGTGCACTAACGGCAGAAGATTTCTTACTTGTAAGTCGCCTTAAGGATAAGGGATATGAACAAGCACAGATTCTCAATCTCTTTAAGAATTTAGAGTATTGGGAAATTACACCACTACTTGTATTCGATTATCAATGGGATGAAAAAGTATATATCGATGATTGTGTTCTACATCGTGATACAAACTCCAAAGATTCCTTCACTTTATCAAATACGTTCATTGTGCCAAATACGGAGAACATCGTATCCGACCCTTCTTCTATCACTGTTCTTGTAAATCAGAAGAATAATCTACCTGCAGAATACGTACCAGAAGATTTAGAGACGATTGATCTTCAATACGCTTCTCAAGGTGTACAGTTACGTGCAGAAGCAGCTAAGAACTTTGAAGCACTCTCTGCTGCAAGCATTCAAAATAAAGTTCCATTCTTTGCGTCAACAGGATATGTATCTTATCAGGCATTAAAGGATATCTACAGTTCCTATAACGCAGATGTCGCAAACTTATATGCGGATGTCCCTGGACAATCCGAACAACAAACTGGTTTTTCTGCAGATGTAAGTCCTACATATGAAGGTGGTGCCTTCTCACAGACAAACACCTATCAATGGCTCAAAGAAAACGCAGCAGAATATGGATTTATCTTACGTTATCCAGTCTCAAAGGCAGCTATTACTGGCAATAAGTCTGAGACAAACCAACTTCGTTACCTTGGAAAGTCATTAGCCAAGGCAATCGTTGACTCGAATCTTACTTATGATGAGTATTACTCCTTGTATATCGCAAGTTGGTCTGATGAGAAAAACATGCCAAAGGATAATGTGTTAAGTGCTACAAATTATCAAAAATACCTAGATGAAAAGTCCGATGAATGAACGGACTTTTTCTTTCTATTTGCCTAAGAACTTCAAGATTTCTTCGTGTCTAATTTATATTTTCCTTTTTCTGCTTACAATAGTTTTTACACTTAATATCTAATAATACTTTTCACTATATTTATGAATTTTAATAATTTAACCTTTTAAATTTTTCGATACCATATTGTTGAGGACGAATAATATGAATATATTAATTGCAAGTGATTCATTTAAAGGTAGTTTAAACACTTTGGAAGTAGCAGATAATATTAAAATTGGGATTGGACGTGTATTCCCGGACGCTGAATGTAAAATAATACCAATAGCAGACGGTGGAGAAGGAACTATGCTTGTAATGCACAAACTTTTGGGTGGAGAACTAATTACAATTCCTGTTATGGGCCCAAACCACGATAAAGTAATGGCTTCCTACTTATTAACAGACCATTTCGCTTTAATTGAAATGGCTCAAGCTAGTGGACTTCACCTAATGGGAGGAAAACTAGACATCCTAAATGCAACTACTTATGGCACTGGTGAATTGATTAGAGATGCAATTATTAGAGGCTCAAAAAAATAATAATTGGTATTGGTGGAAGTGCAACTAATGATGAGTGGTATTGAATGGCTACTGCACTGGGAATAAAGTTTTTAAAGAACGACAATAAACCGATTAAGATTGGTTCAAGTGAAATTCACTTGATTACTTCCATAGATACATCAGAACTGATTGAAGAAGTGAAAACTGCAGAGATCACGATTATGTGTGATGTAAACAATCCACTATTTGGTGAGCATGGCGCTACATATTGCTACGGAAAGCAAAAAGGCGGTGACGATAATATACTTACTTTTCTAGAAAATAGTCTTAAACATCTTAGTTGTGTATGTACAACCATGTATCCAGATTATTCGAAATGTAGCGGGTCTGGTGCTGCTGGAGGATTAGGATTTGGTTTGATGACTTTTCTTGGAGGAAAGCAAAAATCTGGAATTGATGTTTTGTTAGATCTATCAAATTTTAATGAACTATTATCTTGGTCTGATATTGTTTTTACAGGGGAAGGAAAAATAGACTTTCAATCTGCTAATGGAAAGGTAATATCCGGAATTGCTAACCGTGCAAGAAAACAAAACAAACCAGTTATAGCTATCGTAGGATCTATTGGTGAAGGAGTCGAAAAATATTTGATATAGGAATCACTAGTATCGAAAGTTGTACGGCCAATCCATGCAACATAAGTGAAGCAATAAGTAACGCTGCACATAATATACAAAATGCAACTGAGCGTTCTATGCGTCACATCAAACTCGGAATAGAAATTTCATCAAAAATTTAAAAGGTATGAATAGTATCGTGCTTATATTGTATGATACTATTTCATACCTTTTTCTATTTATCTATTCTGTATATCTTTCTTAAAAAGATTTATAAAGCTGTTCTATCTCTAAATCACTAATATCAACGTTTGATTTACTTCCTAATACTGCTATAGCCTCTGATGCATTAATAATTATTCTCTTATTGTTATAATTATTTCTAATTTTGCAATCATCAAAGAAAACTATTTTTCCCTTCACTGGGCATGAATCTTCTACAAATCTCAAAGTATAGTTGCAAACCTCATAAAGTCCTTTTAGAATGTTGATTTTATTCCGCTGATTATGCGTTTCAACGATGCAACCTTGCTGGTCAATATCAATAAATCCTTTATTCTTGTTTATTTGAAAAATTGTAATTCCTGATTTCAAAAATAACTATATAGGAGAAGAGATTATCATCATCCTTTTTAAGAGATATATAATACGGTGATGTCCACACCTTGATTCAATCCAATTACTCTTTGACATAAGATTTACGGACATTGACCTTATCATATATTCAAAATAACTTGAGTAAATATACGGATAGATACTTTTTCTTATAGTATTGATAATCCCACAATTTTTTTAGAATCAGCACGCCCAAAAAAATATTACTATAAATCCGTATAAAACCTCACTCCATGCATTCATGCAATCAATCTAACTCAGCAACCTTACAATCTTCAAAAGTATATCTATTACTTGAGCCAATCAATCGCATATATTTTTATAAAATCTTTCATTCCATTCTCAATTGCTTCATTAAGTTCCATATATTGAATATTCGGTTGTTTTTTTGTAATGTATCTAACATTACTTGCTTTTGTATAATCCATTAAATCAGTACACACATTTATCTTATTAATACCTAGCTCGACCACTTTACGAATATTTTCTTTGCCTGCTCCAGATCCACCATGTAATACCAATGGCATATTTAATGTATCTTTTAATTCCTGTAGACGCTGAAAATCTAGTCTTGGAATCATACCTTTAGGGTATGATCCATGAGCAGTTCCAATTGCAACAGCTAAGCAGTCACAGTTAGTACGTTCAACAAATTCTTTTGCCATTTTCACATCAGTATATAAATCTGCATTCTGACCATCAGAATTTGCAGCTAACCCTACATGACCTAGCTCTGCTTCCACTGATATACCTTTTGCATGGGCTATAGTAACAATAGCCTGTACACGGCGGATATTTTCTTCAAAAGCAAAACTTGATGCATCTACCATAACACTAGAGTATCCCGAATTGATACAATTAACCACATCTTCATAATTGACTCCATGATCTAAATTCAACGCTACAGGAACTGATACTCGTTCAGCAAGATTTTTTATCATTGGGGCCATAATATATGGGTATGCATGTGCTTTCATTTGACGTGGGGAAATATTTAAAATTACTGCTGATTTTTCCTCTTCCGCACTTTCAATACATGCTTTTACTTGTTCCATATTTACTACATTAATTGCCATCACAGCATATTTATTATTATGCGCATGTAATAGCATTTCTTTCATTGATACGTACATTTTCTAACTCCTTCTTCCGATAAAAAGAGGCGACTTAGTGGTCACCTCTATTTATTATTTTCATAACAATGGATTGTCCATTTCTTCTTCAACATAATTTTCAGGAAGTGGTTTCTTTAAGAATGCATACAGAACACCTGTAATACAACCACCCAATAACCACAAACCAATAAAGAGGAACGGATTTGATGTCATAGCTACAGAGAATAAACCACCATGTACAGCTGGAGACTCTAATCCAAGGGCCATACATAATCCACCTGTGATTGCACCACCTACACAAATAGATACAGTCAATCTAATAGGATCCTTTAATTGGAACGGAATAACTCCCTCTTGTACATAGCAAGATGACAAAATGATAAGTGATTTTGCTTGCTCACGTTCACTATCTGTAAATTTTTTCTTTCCACCCAAGAATGTAGCAATTGCAATTCCAAGTGGTGAAGTCATACCAGCACACATTTTTGCAGAAGTTGGGATAAAGAAACCATCTGCATTTAATCCATTTACAAACAATGCAGCTGTTTTATTAACTGGGCCTCCATTATCGAATGCAATCATTGCACCAATAATAGCACCTAAAACAAATCTTGATCCTGTTGTTAAACTTGTTAACCAATTGGTTACAATACCCATTACCCAAGCAATTGGAACACCGATTACGTACCACATAACCAAGCCAACAACAAGTGTTGTAATAACTGGAATAAACATAATTGGCATAATGCCTTGCAGTGCTTTTTGGAACATTAATCTTCTTCATTTGAAGAACAAATAATCCAACAAGAAGACCACCCACTAGGCCACCAACAAATCCAGTTTTCATAGTACCTGCAAGCACACCCATTGCATATCCAGGAGCAATTCCTGGCTTGTCAGCAATGGCGTATGCAATAAATGCTGCTAAACATGGTGTTACAAATCCGAATAAACTATTACCAATAGTGAATATTACTTCTGCGAGATTTGACATATTTGATGCTGTACTGCCGATATTATATCCGCCCATCATTTTGGCAATTGCTGTGATTACTCCCGCACCAACAATCACTGGAATCATGTATGAAATACCTGTCATGATTGCATCTCTAGCAACCATGCTTATACTTTTTTGCTTCTTACGTTTAATTTCCGCCATATTATTCTATCGCCTCCAATAGTTCTTTAATAATTTCATCTGGACATTTTACTGCTTCACTGACACTGATTGTCATTGTTGGAACATCTTTAAATCTTCCAATATCTTTAATTTTGATGTCACTCGCAATAATACATGCATCCGCTCTTTGACAATCTTCTTGCGTGATTTCATTTTCTAAACCCGTAGCTCCTTGTGTTTCAACTTTTGCTTCATGACCAGCTTTTTCAATAGCTTTTTTCAAATTAGCAGCCGCCATATATGTATGGGCAATTCCAACTGGACACGCTGTCACACAAACAATATACATATTATCTACTCCCCTTTCTCTTCAAAAATTCTTTGAATATCTTTAATGGAAGTAGATTCTAGTAGGCCTTTCCTAAAATCATCATCCATCAAATTCATTGCTAGTTGCGATAACATCTTTAAATGGATATTCTCGCCACCTTCCGGAGCTGCAAGCATTATCACAAAAATTAACTGGCTTATCGTCGATTGATCCCCATTCGATAAATTTATCAAGTTTAATAATTGAAAAACTAGCTTCTTTTACTGTAGTACTCTGACAATGTGGAATTGCAATTCCATATCCAATCCCTGTAGAATACTCTGCTTCTCTCATAAACTCCTTCGAGAAATTTTTCTAGGGAATCTATTTTATCTGCATGCATGAATAACTTAGCAATCTTATTAATTGCATCGCTTTTTATTAACAACGTTTAGTCCAAAAATAAACTAATCGTGTATCAAGATAATTATTTAAATTCATTTTTATCCTCCAAAACACTTTTTTGCTTTTACTACACTTATACCTTAGCAAGTAACACACATTTCAACAAATCAATCATTTGCACCAATTTAGTGAAAAATGAATATATTTCTATTAGTTTGCATTTTTTTGTATTTCCTGGAAAAAACAGTAACACTAATCTAGTGAAATTTGTTAAATTTAACAAATTGATATTCTTCATATAATAGAGTTATAAGAAAGAAGGTATTTTATGGAAAATTTTGAATATGCAGCTCCTACAAAAGTGATCTTTGGAAAAGATGCCGAATTAAAAAGTAGGGAAGGAAATTGCGTCTAGAGGCTATACAAAAGTAATGCTAGTATTTGGAGGAACCTATCTTAAAGAAACTGGCGTATTAGACAAAATTCATAATAGTTTGACTGATGCTAATATTGCTTATGTCGATTTTGGCGGTGTTGTCCCTAACCCTAGATTAGAGCATTGTAAAGAAGGATTGGAAATTGCCAAAAATGAGAATGTTGATATTCTACTAGGAGTTGGTGGTGGTAGTGCACTAGATACTGCAAAAAGCAATTGCGTATGGATTAGAAAATGACTTTGACTTAGAAGATTTATTTTTAGGAAAAGTAACCACAGATAAGATAGCCCCTGTCGCAGGTATTTCAACTCTTGCAGGGACCGGATCAGAAACAAGTAACTCCACTGTTGTGACACTAGAAACAAAAGAGTATGGAATCTTAAAGCGAAGCTACAATCACGACTGCGCAAGACCTTTATTTGCAATAATGAATCCAGAACTAACATATACTTTACCAGAATATCAAACCTGTTCTGGTGCAGCGGATATCATGTTTCATACTATGGAACGATATATGACATTAGCTAAAAACGTTGATTTAATTGACAGAGTTTCTGAGGGCATCCTGGTATCTGTCAAAGAGGCGGCAATAAAGGTAAAAAAATAATCCATATGATTACGAAGGACGTGCCACACTAATGTGGGCAGGAAGTCTTTCACATAATGGCTTGACAGGCACGGGTAGAATCAATGATTTTTCCTGTACATAAATTAGGACATGAGTTAAGTGCAATGTTCGATGCTACTCATGGTGCTTCTATTACAGCCGTTTGGTCCTCTTGGGCAAAATATGTATACAAATCAATACCTAATAAATTTTGCAAGATTTGCTGTAAAAAGTTATGGGTGTTGAAGAAAAATTATGATGATATTAATGACACATGTATTAGAGGTATAGAAGCTTTTGATGATTGGTGTCATAAAATTGGCATGCCAACCACTATTACTGAGCTTTTTAGGTTTTACGCCTACTGAAAGGCAAATTGAAGAGATGGCAAATAAAGCTGCTGCTACTGGTGGTGGAAAGATTTGTTTAATCCACACACTTTATCCAGAAGATATTATCCAAATTTACAAGCATGCATTGTAATCTATTAAATTCATAATTTACCCTCTAACTGTTGAATGTTCTTCAATAGTTAGAGGGTTTTAGTTATTTTATAATGAATTTATAATATCTAAATATGAGTCAGCATTTAATATTGTATTTATCATATCCGAATCTTTTTGTAATATTTGATAGCTCAGTAAAAAAATTTCTTTAAAAAGAATCTTTTGACTTCACATCAACCGCTAACATTAGAATAATTTGTACTTTCTCATTGCCCCATTGAATAGGGTCGACTTAAAGTCATCAATGCAATCCCTTGTTTTAAAACATGTCCTGCAAAACAATGCGGAATTGCAAATAAGTTTCCTATACTAGTTGGTGCAAACTCTTCTCGATTAAATACCGATTCAATAAAATCAGAATCAACATAACCTTTACTTTGTAATTTTTCTCCCAACATAATTACAGCTTCTTCTCTAGATGCACAGTTAGCTTTTTAATATCACTATTTCGATTTATTAAATCAAAGAGCGAATTATATTTGGCACTATCAGTATAGGTATTTAAACTTTTTGTTGGACTTAACAGTTTTTCAATATGACGAATATCAGACTCATTAAGCAGTGGTGACACATTAATAACGCTTTCAGTCTCAAGTGTTAATGGTACAGTTGAAATTATATAGTCTACTGTATTTGTTTCTAAATAATTTTTGACTCTTGAAACCGGTAATATTTTTCTCAATTTTTATTTCAGGGAACATCAGTTCTAATTTAGCTTCAACAAACTGTGAAGTTTCCCATTCCAGTTCCACAAACAACTATTATTTTCGGATTTATAATCTTGCGCTTTGCTTTTTTTCTCTCAAGACTGGCGCCAATATATAAAGCAATATCACATATCTCGTCTTCCCAAATTCAATGTTGTTCATAGCATAAAATAAAACCAGCCATGTAAGTAGCCACTTCAAACTCATAACCTAGATCCTTTTTTAATTGTTTCTTTGAGAGGATTATCCAAATGTATTCTATTTCTTAAACGATTAAACATAGCATTCAAATGAATAAATAGCCCATTTTTAAAGGTTATGTCATTGCTCAAATGTTCTCCATACATATCATCTACTTTAGAAATAATACGCTCCCATGCATTTAATGTTTGCGGTGCATTTTCTCTCAGAGAGTTAATATCTGTAAAATCTAATGTTGTATCAATTTGTTGTAGACGAGCACCGATTAAATTAAGTGCAAGATAAGCAACATCTCCATTCCCTAATACTATTTTTGTGATGTTCTTGTATCATGCTTGCAAGGAACTCAGCAATCTTCCATTCTTCCTTCCCAGAAAACTCTAATAACTCTAAATTAGTTGGAGATACTCGCTTGCCCTTCTGAATACGCTTAATAATCACAGACATATGTACTAATAAATCCATATATGATGCATCAGATAAAAACAAATTCATACTTCTCTTCCGTGGTTTGCAAAATATTATCAAGAATTTTAAGATTGACATCTTCAAAAAAATGGCTGCAATTTATTCGTAATATTTATTCCTTTGGTAAGCAACAATTTTATGAATAATATTAACTTTAGCTAATCTAATATCCTTTTCATTACCAATTAGTTTAATGCCATATTTTTACTTTTACGGTCAATTTTTAAGTTTCTTTTTGGAGAAGAAAGGTTCAAGAAGATTGATGTCATTCACAACTGTTCCCTTTACTTATATACATTGAATCAGCAATTGATTCCATCGAAATATAATCATCAGCATCTATGAGTTGCAAACCAATATAGTATTTACGGAAATCCAAAGCGGATGCTGAGACTGGCTCATCTTCAAAGAGGAGATGTTTAGATATTTTTCCCCTTCTTCATCATATTCAAGCCAAATCCCTTTTCCTGTTTTAGTCTCTATGCTACATCCAGAATTCTTCAATTCGTCTCGTAAGCACTTAATATCCGCTTTAATTGTTCTTGAACTTATTCCCAATAAATTAGCTAAGTCTTTTTGACGTAAAATTACTATTAGCATTATACAGCAACTGTAGAATTTTCTTCTCCCTTGGCATTATCATTAACTTTCCCTCCATCCCACAAATCACATATAATGTTAAATTAAAAATTTATTATTCAGGTTTAGTGAAATACATTGAAATTCCTTGTCCGCCTCCTATGCACATGGATATCATTGCATCTCTTTTATTTGATCTATTAAGTTCATACATTACTTTTAACAGTAAGTACTGTTCCAGTAGCTCCAATTGGATGACCGATTGAAATACCACCACCATAAATATTCGTCTTTTCAGGATTCAAATTTAAATCTCTTCTTACCGCGCAAACTTGAGATGCAGATGCTTCGTTAATCTCAAACATATCAATATCATTTAAGTTGAGATTCAATTGCTTTGGCAAGTTTTTCACTTGATAATTTTTGGAGCATATCCCATATATGCACCGTCATTTCCTGCAACTGCAAACCCCTCAATAATAAGCATTGGCTTTAGCCCTAGTTCTTTTGCTTTTTCTTCACTCATCACAACAACAGCTGCAGCAGCATCATTTAAACTACTAGAATTACCTGCAGTGACAACACCATTTTTCCTTAAAGCATGCCTTTTAACTTTCCAAGTTTTTCTACAGTTAACCCATCTCTAACACCTTCATCAGTATCAAATATCGTAATATTACCTTTTCTATCTTTCAATTCAACACCAACAATTTCATCTTTAAATAATCCGTTCTTAATTGCATTGAAAGCACGATTATGAGATTCACAAGCATAAATATCCTGTTCTTCACGTGTAATATTATATTTTTCAGCAACATTCTCTGCAGTAATACCGTTATGATATGGTCCAAGTGGCCATGTCAAAATATCAATTACCCCATCTTCAAATGTTCTATGCCCCATCTTTGTGCCCCATCTGGCATCTCGGACATAATATGGCAATTGAGATATATTTTCACTTCCACCAGCAACCACAATTTCTGCTGCACCGGTTTGAATTTCCATTACTGCATTAACTATAGATTGAAGTCCACTCCCACATTGTCTATTTACAGAATAAGAAGTTGTAGTTTCCGGTAAACCAGCTTTAAGTTGTATTGCTCTTGCAATGAAACCATTTTCTGCTATTTGACCAACTTGTCCGATAATTACCTCATCAATTTTTTCAGGACTCACACCAGATCTTTTTACAGCTTCTTTAACTACTAATGCACCTAAATCAATTGCAGAAATATCTTTTAAGCTACCCCCAAATTTACCAACTGCAGTTCTGCAGCCTGATACAATTACACATTTCTTAAGTTCAGACATATTCTCCTCCATTATATATTATTTATAATCAGCATGCTAGCATGTTATTTGTTCTCATAATTGTAAAATCCTATTCCTGTCTTTCTTCCTAAACGCCCTGCTTTAACCATGTTTTCTAATAAAGGACATGGACGATATTTAGAATCTTTAAATCCATTATATAAACCATTCATCGTTGCAAGCATGACATCAATTCCTACAAAATCTGTTAGTTCCAACGGTCCCATAGGGAAGTTTGCCCCTAATTTCATAGCTTTATCTACATCTTCCGGTTTACAACCTTCCATAACTAAAAATGCTGCTTCATTTTGCATTGGAACAAGAACTCGATTAACAATAAATCCTGGATATTCAGGTGCATCAACTATTTGTTTACCAATGTCAATCGCAAAATTTCTAACGGTTTCATATGTATTATTATCAGTTGCAATACCACGTATTAATTCAACCAATTTCATTACAGGTGCAGGATAGAAAAAATGCACTCCCATAACTTTGTTTGGACGATTTGTGGATGCAGCTATCTCTGAAATACTTAAACCTGATGTGTTTGATATCAATATTGTATTTTTCGTCTGCCACCCTGATCAAGTTTAGAAAATACATCTTTTTATTTGAATATTTTTCTGGTACTGCTTCAATAATAATTTCACATCCTTTTACATCTTCAAATTTGCTGCTATATTCTATTCTGCTTAATACTTCATTCATTTTGTTCTAATGATATTTTCCCTTTTTGCAACTTTAGCTTCAAATAATTTTTAGTGTTCCTTTTGCTTTTTCGATTGCTTTTTCTGATAAATCAACATTAATTACATCATGTTCTGCTTGTGCACAAGCTTGAGCTACCTACATCCCATCAATCCTGCACCAATTACTGCAACTTTCAGTTTACTCATTTTATTTTTCCTCCAATATTTTCTTTAAATTGAAAAATTGTATCTTTGTTAAATAATTCCTTTATTCATTGTCTTTTATTTCTTTTTGCTAGTATTGGTTTAAAATCCATCATATCTAACACTTGTGTCTGCAAATCAATTCCTGGTGCCACTTCAATAAGTTCAACACCTTCCTTGCATAATTTGAACACTGCTCTTTCGGTCACTATCATGACCTCTTGTCCCTTTTCTCGAGCAATTTTCCCATTAAATGATATCTGTGCAACTTTGTTAACCATCTTGCGAATTTTGCCTTCTTGAAGAATAGTTAATTTATCTTTTTCAAATTTATATTTTGCCCACTTGCTGTAAATGTACCAAGAAATACGACTTTCTTTGCATTTTGTGTGATATCAATAAATCCTCCTGCACCTGTACATCTTGAGCCCATCTTCGTGGAATTAACATTTCCTTCTTGATCAAGTTCACCCAATCCCATAAATGTACAGTCAACACCCGCACCGTTATAGTAATCCATCTGCTCATGATGAGTTATCATTGCAACTAAGTTTTGACCAATCCCAAAATCAATACCACCTGCTTGCTGTCCACCATAAATTCCACTTTCGACAGTAATCATGATGTCATCATTAACTCCTTCTTCAATACATACACTACCAACCATGTCATTTGGTATACCTGTACCTAAATTAACAACATCCCCCTTTTTAGTTCCATTGTCCCACGTCGAGCAATAAATTTTCTCTCATTAAATTCTGCTTTTTTTATATAATTATTGGGCACTCGAATTTGACCTGAATAAGAAGGATCGTAATACCAACTGCTTGTCTGTCTGTGATCTTCCATTGGATTATTACATTGAACAATTGCGTCGATAAATACGCCTGGAACCGTAACCTCTTTAGGGTTAATTGTCCCATTTGCCACTATCGTTTTAACTTGTGCAATCACCTTCCCACCGAAGCGTTTCGCTGCTAATACAGCTGGTAGTACCTCTAATTTCATTGCTTCTTCAGTAGTTGTCATATTTCCCATTTCATCACAAGTCGTACCACGAATAATCACAATATCTAATGGAATCGCTTTATAGAACATGTATTCCTCATTATCATACTGAAGGATATCAACTATATTTTTTAACGGCTTTGTACGCTCGTTCATTTTTCCGCCTTCGTATCTTGGGTCAATAAAAGTTCCTAATCCAACCTTGCTCATTTTGCGGTAATCCACATGCCATACTCCTATAAAGTTGCGCAATTTGTCCCTGCGGCAAGCAGAACGCTTCCACCTTAGATTCAGCAATCATCTCCATCCATCTCGGCTGAAGTCCCCAATGAGAACCAATTATTCGCTTTACCAATCCCTCATGAGCCAAGTGTTGTATTCCACGCTCACGATCACTCTGCCCACATGAGTGAACAAGAGTTATATTCTTTGGATGTCCTGTTTCCAAAAAATTTTTTTCAATTTCTTTCAATATCGTTTCACTTGCACTGACCAATGTCATACCAATAGTACATATAGTACTCTCATCTTTAATCATTTCTACTGCCTTAGCAGCACTTATAAAATTTGCCTTTTATCATATTTTCACTTCCTATTATTCAAATAATTTTCTAATTGAACGCTTATCAACCTTTAATCCAGCTGTTTTTTTGGTATTTCTGTAACAACTTTTGATTTGTGTAGGTATCTTAAATGTAGCAAGTTGCTTTTTTTAATCTTGATTTAATACTCTCAAAAATCTAATGTATACCCTTCGTTCAATACAACCACAGCCACAGGTACTTCTCCATATATTGAATCACCAATTCCAACCACACTGCTTTCTTGTATTTCTTCCAAGCGATTTAGCTCTTCTTCTAAGTCAATACACCAAATTTTTTCTCCACCTCGGTTAATCATGTCTTTTTTTCCTATCAACAATAAAAATATAGTTTGACTTATTGAAATATGCCATGTCACCAGTACTTAGCCAACCATCAGCAAAGTATTCAGAATCTGGTAGTTTATAGTAGTTTTCTGCTACACATGCTCCTTTTATAAACAACTCTCCGACTTCATTTTCTTTAAGTTCTTTCCCATCACTGGAACATATTTTAAATTGCACTCCAGGCACAGGAATGCCAGCTGCTGTTGCATAAATGCTTGTTGGTGAATCGTAGGGACATATTAAAGCTGGTGATGATGTTTCTGTCATCCCATAAATTACTTGAAACTGGCAAAATGGTAACCATTTATGAAATTCATTTAACCTATTCACGGGTGTATAGGAACTTCCACAACCTAGTTTTCGTAAACTTCTGCACGCATACTGTGTTTTAAACTCTAACAACTTAGAGAATACAGTTGGTGATCCATGCATAAAAGTAATTTTTTCTTGCTCAATACAGTCTAATATTTGTTTTGCATCGTATCTTTGATATAAATAAATTGTTCCACCAACAAATACGAACAGACCTAATAAAGCAACTAATCCTGTTATATGGTAAATAGGAATTGGTATAATCGTTTTATCACTCTCACGTATATCCAGTATTCTTTTGGTAAGTTATTATTGCATGTATCACATTATAATTTCTTAACACAACACCTTTACTCTGGCATGTTGTTCCACTAGTGAACATCACTATAATTTCATCACTTAATTCTGCTGATGAATGAAAGTCATTTTTGATGTCAGTCTAATACCTTTTAATAAATAATCGTAACCAAAAGACTTCTCTTCATCTTGAGAAACAATTATTGGTATACCTAAATTCATATTTATAATTTCTTCTTCAAATGAATTTGTGGTAATTAGATAATCCAAATCAGATTGGTTAATTAGTGCTTCTATCTCTGGCACCCTATATTTAGTTGGAAACAGGGAACGAGACTGCACCTATTTTTGCACATGCATAAAATGCTACTGCAAATTCTCTACTATTATGTAACAGTAATCCAACATGATGCCTTTTTCTTACATTTTACTCTGTAAGTATTTCGCAAATAACGTTACTTTATTTAGAAAAGATGAATATGTATCTTTATGTCCCTCAATTATCACATAAAAGCAACACGGTCAGGATACTTATTAGCCGAGTTTAATAATGTTTCATACAAATTGTTAGGTTTATTTTTATATGTAAATACTTCATGATTATGAATAACCTCCCAACCCATATCATTTATAATTCCAAAATGCCATAAATTATTACCATTTAGCATAGTCGTACCTCAGATTATCATGTTACATATATCTTATGTGATATTAGTTTTTATGAAAAATAAATTATTACACTAAGTAAGTGAAATATAAATTATTGTCTTCTTCGCTAAAAAGAAAAGATTGCTAAATAGTTTAATCTATCTAACAATCTCCAATTTAAGAATTTTTCAATTTTTCTCTTATTATGCCTCTACTTCTGTAAGAACTTTTAGAATTTCTTCACGTCTAGCTTCCATATCGTTGTAGCCAAGTTCATATAATGCCTTTTGTCTTTTCAACATCACCCTTATAGCGAGATACCTTGATATTCTGTGATGGTAGAATATGTACTGCTTTACCTTGTTCTACTTGTTGGTTGATAATTTCAACTTGATGATAATAATTTAAATGACGAACATGATAGTCTTTAGCAATTTGCGGATACTTATGATAGATAATACGCATTAAGAATTCCACAATTCTACTTGCTGGCTTGCGAACATAGTCCTTTGGCTTTGTAGTGATGACAAGTGTCTTTGTGCATCCCTGTTCTAAAGCACGTTCAATAGGAATCATCTTTGTAATACCACCATCAAGTAACTTCTTACCACGATAGTTTACAATCGCGGAAGCGATTGGAAGTGCACAACTACCTAATAATACATCCATACTATCATCCATCTCATCAATGCCATAGTAAACAGTCTTGCCTTCATCTAACACATAACAACCCACTTCGATATTTGCTTTTTGATCTAACAGTGGCTGGATTGTCATATGTGCTTCTTTCTTTAGCACATCATTGAATAGATGATTATATGCCACAAAATGGCCTTCTTTGAATAATGCTTTTAACCCAACGATATCTGATGCGATAGAGTATTTCGTCGCTAAATCATAGGCAATCTTTGTTTCACCCTGCCAATATAGTGCTAGATATACCGAACCACTCGAAATACCAACACCATAATCAAATGTAATATTGTTATCGTTTAACCACTTTACGGCACCTGCAGTATACGCTCCACGGATACCGCCGCCTTCCAATACTAAACCAATCTTTTCCATATAACCTCTTTTTTATACTAATGGGATAAATACATTTAGAACCGCTCTAAATACCTTTACGATCCATACTGTATCACGCACCTCTTCATATGTAACTTCTTGTGATACTTCAAGTGCTTCTAAGAAATTCTCTTTCATCTTATATACAGAATCAGTATCATACATCACCACACCATTTTCAAAGTGTAGGAAGTAACTACGATAGTCTGTATTCGCTGTACCCACGATACCGAATTTATCATCAGCCACCATATTCTTGGCATGATTGAAGCCTGGTGTATACTCATAGATTTTAACACCATTTGAAATTAAATCGAAATAATGACCTCGTGTAATCTGGAATACAAACTTTTTGTCTGGGATATGTGGTGTTAAAATACGCACATCCACACCATTCTTCGCAGCCATCTTCAGCGCAGTCTTCATAGACTCCGTCAAGATTAAGTAAGGCGCATCGATATAGATATATTCCTTTGCGTGTTGAATCATATTTAGGTGTACATTTAACGCAAATGGTTCTTCATCTGTAGGGGTATCAGAATATGGTTGATAGAATCCCTTCGCATTTTCAGGATATTCATATAACAAATGATACTGTTCGTAATCAATACTATCATTGTGCCACGAACATAGGTATACATCCCTAAAAACATACATGTAAAGGACCAAACCGCATCACCCTCAATCATGATGGCGCTATCCTTCCAATAACCAAAGCGGCGATGACGATTGATATATTCATCTGAGATATTTACACCACCTGTAAAGGCAACACGGTTATCTACCACCGTAATCTTACGGTGGTCACGGTTGTTCATAAGAGCTGCTAAAGATGGACGTATCTTATTGAAACGATAGGTTTCAATTCCACGTTTTTGAAGTTGTTTATCAAAGTGAATTGGGATATCCAAAGGCTCCAAAGTCATCATAGATCATGATAACTTTGACACCCTGTTGAACCTTTTCCTCAAGTAACGCAACTAAATCATCTAACATCCAACCTTGATTAATAATGAAATATTCCAAGAAGATAAAATGCTTTGCGCTAGAAAGCTCTTTTTTAAATACTGGATACCATTCTTCACCACTCTTGAAATAGGTGCTTGTTGTGTGTTCATAAACTGGAAATCCACCACCGCGAATCCCATAACGGAAGATCTGTTTTGCGTCTTCATCGTGGATATCATCAAGTATCGATTCATCTGGTTTGATTAGATCTGAAAGGGAACGTGTTGCACGTACGGTTCCATGATGTAGTTTTTTCGGTACCTTACGGTTTCCGGTAATAAGATAGAGTGGAACCCCAATCACTGGTGCCGCTAATACCAATAATAACCAACCAATCTTATACGATGGATCGTTTCTTCGATTGATAATATAGATTGCGATAATCAGCGCTAAGATATCAAGCACTGGCATTGCAGTTCCATAAGTTGTAGAACCATAAAACAGTATTACAAAAAATCCCAACTGTAATAGGAGCAGTGGAATCACTACCATTAACCGACCTGTCAGTATTCGCCATAATTTCTTCATAAAAGTATTATACCAAACTCCTTTTCATTCTCTAAATTAGAGTGTCAATAAATAGATATTCTTAACTTTCTCTCCACGTCGATACAGCCAATGATGTTTGGGAACATTCACCGTCTGTAGTAGTTCTGCGTGTAGAGATTGTATTGTCTTATCACTTGCGATATTATCAGGTGAACATGTGATAATCACTTTACGAAAGTGATATTCCTCTTTTGCGATTTGTAGCAGTAGCTTACATGCATGATAGGCATAGTGATGACCACGAAATCCTTCGTAGATACGATAGCCTATATTTCCTGCATAGTATAATTCTTCATCCATGCCTAGTCGTAAATCACATTCCCCAATACACTCATACTCTCCATGATGATAAATGCTATAGACGATTGATTTTGGGGAACGATTAAAAAATGAAACTGGAATCACTTCCCGAATCCTCAAATCGACACTCTCCGATTCATATAGCTGTTTCTTTATCATTACAAGTTTCCTATAGTTTTTCTTTTACGATATATACTGGACGATTCTTTACTTCCATATATGTCTTTGCTAGATATTGGCCAATCACACCAATGGATAATAATTGTAGTCCAGATGCTAGTAAGATAATACATACCAGTGATGGCCAACCAGCAGTTGGATCACCAAACATTAACTTACGAATTACCACAAATATAATCATCAAAAACGAAATCAGACAAAATAGTACTCCCACAAAAGAAGACATGGATAATAGTACTGTAGAATATGCGGTTAGACCGTCAAATGCGTATTTCCATAATTGCCAAAATGACCACTTGGATTGACCATATTTACGTTGAACATTTTCATATGCAACCCACTTCGTGTTAAAACCAACCCAACTAAAGATTCCTTTTGAGAAGCGATTCTTTTCTGTAACGGAAAGAACAGCTTCCACAACGCGTGTATTCATAACACGATAGTCTCTTGCGCCATCCATCACTTTTGTCTGCGAGAAACAATTTAAAAATCTTATAAAATAGTTTTGCAAACCAAGAACGGATACGTGGTTCCCCTTTTCGTGCTGTTCGCCTTGCGACAACTTGATCAGCACCCGCAAAAATTTCATCAATCATCTGCGGTAGTAGTGATGGTGGATCTTGTAAGTCTACATCCATAATTGCGACAAGGTTTCCTGAGGCATGTTCTAAACCTGCATAGATTGCGGCTTCCTTGCCAAAATTACGTGAGAACGAGATGAGCTTAATTCGTTTATCTTTTTGATGTAAGTTCTTGATTTCTGTAACAGTTCCATCTGTTGAACCATCATCCACGAAAATCAATTGATACATGATTGCATGTTTCAAAAAGTAAGCATCATTCTTACAGAATTCTTCATAGAAATATCTGATATTTTCTTCTTCGTTATAACATGGAATAATTACAGTTAATAATTTCGGCATAATACTTCCCTCATCTTTGCACTTAAAATAGCATAATCATCGCTACAGTTCAATGTAGAATAGATTCTTCAAAAAAGGTTCAACCAAATGATTGAACCTTTTTACATTAGTCAGCGACTTCTTTCGCAATCTTGCGATAAATATCCTGTAATTCTTGTTTTTGTGAGCATCGGATAACTGCTTATCTGGATCATCCTTCGATAATTCGAAATCATCTAAAGAGTGATACATGATAATCAACTAACTTACCATTCTTTACACCGATGACTGCAGGCACATAGAAGCCTTTTTCACCAGAAGAATTTACCTTTAATACTGGATCAATGTATTCTAGTAACTTCTTGTAGTCATCTTTTTCAACTTTTGCAGAAGCGTCAACGTAATAAATTGTTAAGTTTAATTCCTTTGCGACTTCATTTAACTCTGGAACTGCACGGTTACACCAAGCACATTCATCATATCCGTAATAAAGAATACCTGTTCCACCCTCTTCAAACATACGTAGAGATTCTTTCAATGTGATAAGTTGGAAATCTGCGACATCATTGCGAATCCACTTATAACCCTTCATATCTGCCTTTGTGGAATTTAATTTGATTGGGTTTGTGATTGTGAGTGTATTTGAAGTTTCACTTGTAGATGTGTTCTTCTTACTCTCAGTTTTATTGAAGCAGCCTGCTAATAATACGACTGCTAATAAGCATGTTAAGATTTTTTTCATCTTGTACCTCTTTTCTTTGCGTTTTAGTATAGCACAATCTAAAAATTCAATCTATTTTTCGAACTTCAACGGAATTAGAGAAAGACTCAATCTTTTCACGTGTAGCCAAACCTTTAGAATACGCTGTGGCAGATCCACAGGATGCCCCAAATTGGAAGCTATCTACGATATTTCTAGAGCGGTTATATTCCATTAAGAATCCTGCAACGAGAGAATCTCCAGTTCCTACTGTATTGACGATTGTTGTTGGGTCTAATACTTCACACTGGAACGTTCCTTCCTTTGATGCTAGAACCGCATTACCACTGATATCTAGTATCATTACGTTTTCGACCCCTTGGGCATGTAAGTCTTTTGCGGCACGTACCATATCTTCTGTTGTTTCAACAGGATAGGATACAAGAGATCTTACTTCTTCCTTTGTTGTCTTCAACAAGAATAACTTCGTGGATAACATTTTCTTTACAAGCTCTGCATCTGTATCTAAGACAACTTTAATTCCATCTGCCTGTAACTTCTTTAAGATAGATACCATATGATTGACCGTATAAGATGGTGTATTTCCTGCTAATACAAGCACATCATTTTCATAGAGTGTATTTAGCTTTCCTGCTAGATTATCTAAATCCTTATCCTGGATATATGGACCACATGCATTCATGTTTGTGTCTGTTGTTGAATTACACTTTACATTGATACGTGTATTGCCATCAATGTAAGAAAAGTTAGGACGAATGTCTTGATACTTTGTTAATAAGCGAATATAAAAATCTTTAGTAAAGCCACCTAGGAAGCCAAATGCACGGGATGGCACTCCTAAGTTACTTAACACGATAGAAATATTGATGCCCTTGCCACCTGCTTCATAATATTCCAAATCAGAGCGATTTGTTTTCCCTGCTTCAATTGGATCAGTAAACTCCATGTAATAATCTAACGAAGGATTCATTGTACATGTACAAATCATATTATACCTCTGCTACATTCTGAATAATCTTCAAGATAACTTGTATGGATAGTTCTAACTCATCAATTACACAGTATTCAAAGCGACCGTGGAAGTTTCCACCACCACAGCCAATGTTTGGACACGGTAGTCCCATAAAGGAAAGCTGTGCACCATCCGTACCACCACGGATTGGTTCTTGTAGAATGTGAATTCCTAACTCTTCCATGGACTTCTTCGCAACGATAACTGCAGTTGGATCTTTATCTAATACTTCCTTCATATTACGATAGCTATCCTTGATTTCAATCGTTACAGTACCTTCACCATACTTCGTATTGATGAATTCAGCAGCCTTTAACATCAACTCTTTCTTCGCTGTTAACTTTTGATAATCGTGGTCTCGAATGATATATTCAAGCTCTGCACTCTCTACATCACCTTTCATATTATGAAGATGGATAAAACCTTCCCATAGCTCTGTGTGTTCAGGTACTGCATGTGCAGGCATCATTGTTTGATATTCACATGCAAGCTTTGCCGCATTGATCATACGATTCTTTGCGGAACCTGGGTGAATGGAACGTCCACTAAAATGTAGTACTGCAGATGCCGCATTAAAGGTTTCATCTGATAGTTCACGTACAGTTCCACCATCCATTGTGTAGGCAAACTTCGCACCAAACTTCTTTACATCAAAGAAACGTGGACCATTGCCGATTTCTTCATCTGGTGTAAAACCGATCGCAATCTCACCATGCTTTACTTCGGGATGATCATGCAAGTATACAAGAGCTTCCATGATGGATGTAATACCAGCCTTATCATCTGCACCAAGTAATGTATTACCATCTGTTACCATCAAACGCTTACCCTTGAACTCTTTCATCCATGGGAAACGTTCCATGGATAATGTCACATCTTTATTCAAGGCAATATCCTTACCATCAAAGTTTTCGATGATACGCGGATTGACGCCAGTACCACTAAAATCAGGCGCTGTATCCATGTGTGCAATAAAGCCTACTGTTTCAACCTTTTTATCTAAGTTTGATGGTAGCTTTGCGTATACATAACAATGTTCATCTACCGATACATCTTGTAAACCTAATTCTTTTAATTCCTCAACGAGTAGATTTGCTAAATCAAATTGTTTCTTTGAGGAAGGTGTTTCTTGTTCATTTGCAGGATCTGATTGTGTATCAATCTTGCAATAACGTATTAATCTTTCTGCTGCGCTCATGTTCTTACTCCTTTCTGATTGTAAGAATGAGTGTTCATACTGAATCCCATTCTTTACATTTTCTAATGTTTGTTTATCACATAGTGTTTCAATGATTTTTAATGCAAAATCAATCGTCGCACCCATACCACGGCCTGTAATCAAATTGCCATCTTTTACAGCTAATACCTGTTGGTATTCACCATTAAAGCTTGGCTCATCAAAAAGTTGGATAACAAGTATACTTTTCTATCTTTTAATAAACCACGATGGCCCTAAAATTGATGGTGCTGCACAGATTGCACAGGATAACTTTCCTGCTTTAAAGTGTGCTTCATATAAATCAACGAGTTTCTGATTGTTTTCAAGATTTTGTGTACCTAATTTTCCACCCGGGAAAATCATAACATCATATTCATTTTGAAACTCGCTAAACAGTTTATCAGCCTGAATCTTCACTTGATGAGATGTTGTAACTGTCAGTGTCTCATTCATCGAAATCATATAAATCACCAATCCTGCACGACGTAATAAATCAACTGTTATCAGCCCTTCACAGGTTTCAAATCCATCTGCCATAAAAATTGCACATTTCATTTCAATATCTCCTATCGATTCGTTGTTTCTTTTTCAACTTATGATAAATATTATACACCTTCAAGGCTTTGCCTTATCATTTATACTCTATTTTATATATGTTTGTAGCATAGAAAAACCGCAGTATCTGCGGTATTCACTTTAAAATTTGACGAACTCGTTTTTGCAGTTCTTTCACAGTTTTCTCTTCAAACCAGGGATTTTTACCAAGCCATCGAAAGTTCAGTGGGCTTGGATGAACAATTGGAAAATACTTTGGTAGATATTCTTGATAGTTTTCTACTGTTTCCGTTAAATTCTTCTTTTTCTCTTTGCCAAGATAATAATCGATAGAATACTTTCCAACCAACAATGTCAATTCAATATTTGGCATTAACTTTAAAAACTTCTCATGATATTCTTGCGCAATAAACTTGCGTGGTGGTAAATCACCTGTTTTTGCCTTACCAGGATAATAGAAGTCCATTGGTAAGATTGCGATATCCTTGCTATAGAATTCTTTATCATCAATACCCATCCACTTACGTAAGCGAATACCAGATTGATCATCAAAAGGAATTCCCTGATCTTTCTACGTGTGACCCTGGAGCTTGCCCAATAATTAAGATTTTTGCGCTAGCATCTACCTGTAAGATAGGATTATATCCATTTTTAGTATATTCTTTATTCCGTGGATCTTTTTTCAACTCTTCTAATAATTCATCTATTTTCATCTGTATGACCTCTGAAAGAAAAAATCCTGCTATCTTTCGATAACAGGATAAACCAATTACATTTCAGATTCAATCTTTCCGATTTCACGAGCGTGTCTTCTACGATCGATTTCGGTTAGATACTTCTTACGAATGCGAATATCTTCTGGTGTAATTTCTACAAGTTCATCATCGTTGATAAACTCAATCGCTGCTTCTAATGACATGATACGTGGTGGAACAAGCTTCATGGCTTCATCGTTACCAGTAGAACGAACCGCAGTCATCTTCTTATTCTTGATCGGGTTAACACCCATATCCATATTCTTAGCGGACACACCAATAATCATACCTTCATATACAGGTGTTTGTGCACCGATGAATAACTGTCCACGTTCCTGAATGTTCCAAAGAGCGTATGTCATAGCACTACCTGTTTCCGTAGAAATGAGAGCACCATTTTCACGCTGTGGAATTTCACCCTTAAATGGTTCATAACCATCTAAACGCTGTACCATAGTACCTTCACCATGTGTCATATTAATGAAGTCGGATCTAAAGCCAATCAATCCACGTGTAGGGCACTTATAAGTAATACGTGTGTATGTACCAATTTCTTCCATGTCAGAAAGGATACCCTTACGTACATTGAGGGCAGAAATAACAGAACCAGAATATTCTGTAGGAACATCAATTACAACTTCTTCGATAGGTTCACATGTAACACCATCAATTTTCTTCATAATAACTTCCGGACGTGATACTGCAATTTCAAAACCTTCACGACGCATCTGCTCTAGTAAGATTGTTAAGTGTAATTCACCACGACCAGATACCTTGAATGTATCTGTAGAATCTGTATCTTCAACCTTTAAACCAACGTTTACTTCAAGTTCTTTATCTAAGCGTTCACGAATATTACGTGAAGTGACAAACTTACCAACTTGTCCAGCAAATGGAGAATCATTAACCATGAAGTTCATGGATAGTGTTGGTTCTTCAATCTTTAACATTGGCATTGGATCTGGAGCACCTTGAGGGCAGATTGTATCACCGATATTAATATCAGGAATACCAGAAATCATACAGATTTCACCACACTGGATTTCTTCAACAGGAACACGGCTCAATCCCTTGTAGATAAAGACCTGATTTGTCTTACCTTGGTGTGCATTACCATCTGCGTTACATACTGTATAAGATGTCGCAGCCTTTAATGTACCTTTATATACACGTCCAATTCCTAAACGTCCGATATAATCGTCATATGCAAGTGCACTGATTTGCATCTGCACTGGCTCATCAATCAAGTCTGGATATGCTTGTGTATGATGGATAATTGTTTCAAATAGTGGGACGATATCTTCATTTGTACCATCCTGCTCATAATGAACAATACCCTCTCTAGCCTTACCAAATAAGATTGGGAAGTCTAACTGGTCATCTGTTGCGTTTAGTTCGAGGAATAATTCATAAACTTCATCGATAACTTCGTTAGCACGAGCATCCTGCTTATCCATCTTATTAATTAATAAGATAGGACGTAGGCCTGCTTCTAATGACTTCTGTAACACGAAACGTGTCTGTGGCATCGGTCCTTCGGCAGAGTCGACTAACAAGATAACCGTATCAACCGTTTTGATAATACGCTCAACTTCAGAAGAGAAGTCTGCGTGACCTGGGGTATCAACGATATTAATCTTATAGTCTTTGTATGTTACAGAGCAGTTCTTAGAATAAATAGTAATTCCTCTTTCACGCTCGAGATCGTTGGAGTCCATAATGCAGTCTACAACCTTCTCGTTATCTTTAAATACATGACTTTGTTTGAGGAATGCGTCTACTAATGTTGATTTTTCCAGCATCAACGTGAGCAATGACAGCAATGTTAATAATCTTTTGATAGTCCATCTTCTCTTCACCTTCTTTTAAGCATAAGCGGATAAATTATATATTTTATGGCCGCAAATTACAACCCAAACCCATCTAAAATACAGATGTTTTCATTGACGATAGATGTGGAGGTTGCTATAATATTTGAGCGATGCACCAGTGGTGGAATCGGCAGACACGTACGCTTGAGGGGGCGTATGAGGGCAACTCGTGCAAGTTCAAGTCTTGTCTGGTGCACTATCGAAAAACCCCACAATTTTGTGGGTTTTTTTATGCTTTCATCTATACTTTTACTTTCATGAAAAAGTTTGCAAAGTTGATATTTTATTTCAATAAAAAGAATGTAAGCGGTATAATATCTCTTTACTTTTAGTTGTGATAAAACTATCATTGATACTTGTAGGAGGAAAAGATTAATATGAAAAAAGTATTGATTCCGGCTTTAGCTTTAACAATGGCTTTATCCTTAGCCGGCTGCTCAAAATCTGACAAAACAGGTTCTACAGCAGAAACAAAAGAGACTGTAAAGACAGACTACGATGTAGTAGTTGTTGGCGCTGGCGGAGCTGGTCTTACTGCCGCAATTACAGCAGCTGAAAACGGTGCATCCGTTGTTGTTGTTGAAAAGATGGCAGCTATTGGTGGTAACACAGCTTTATCCGGTGGTGAAATGGCAGCACCTGGTAACTGGTTACAACAAAAAGAAGGCATCGAAGATAGTACTGATAAGTTCTATGAAGATGTAATGAAAGGTGGCGACTACAAGGCTAATCCTGAACTCGTTAGAGTTTTAGCTGATAACGCTTTAAGCGCTGCTGAATGGTTACGTGATGACATCAAGGTCGACTTCGAAGACAAGATGATGTTCTTTGGTGGACACAGCGTAATGCGTTCCTTAGTACCACATAACGAATCTGGTGTTGAAATCATCCAGAAGTTAAAGGCTAAGGCCGATGAATTAGGTATCACAGTATTAACAAATACAAAGGCTACTGAATTAGTAGAGTCAGATAAGAAGGTTACTGGCGTTAAGGCAACAACAAAAGATGGTGATGTAACATTCACAGCTTCTAAGGGTGTTGTACTAGCAACTGGTGGTTTCGGATCTAACATTGAAATGCGTAAGGAATACAATCCAGAGATGGATGAAAAGATTCTATCTACATGTTCCCCAGGAAGCACTGGCGACGGTATTGTAATGGCTGAAAAGCTTGGTGCAGCTACAGTTGATATGTCATATATCCAAACATATCCAACATGCGACATCACATCAGGTACATTATTATATGTTGGTGACGTTCGTTTTAGCTGGTAGATCAATCCTTGTTAACAAGGAAGGTAAGCGTTTCGTTGAAGAACTAGAACGTCGTGACGTTATTTCTAAAGGCTGTTACAGAACAGACTGGTGGCGTTTCATACATGTTCTGGGATGAAGCATCTATGGAAGCTTCTGGTGTTAGAAGCTCACCCTGAAGAGTACGAAAAGACTCATCAAGGAAAAAGCACTTAGTGAAGGCTGATACAATCGATGAAGCTGCCGCATTCTTCGGTATTGACGCTGAAACATTAAAAGAAGACTATCGCAGATTACAACCAATACGCTGCTGATGGTAAGGACTTAGAATTCAACAAGCGTGGTAAGTTAGTTGCCTTCGGTGAAGGTCCATACTACATCATGGTTTCACAACCATCTGTTCACCACACAATGGGTGGTGTTGTAATCAATACAAACGCTCAAGTATTAGACAAGGATGGCAAGGCTATCTCTGGTCTATACGCTGCTAGTGAAGTTACTGGTGGTATCCATGGTACAAACCGTCTAGGGTTCTGACGCTATAGCTGATATTACAGTATTTGGTAGAATCGCTGGCGAACAAGTATCTAAGTAAGAACAGATAAAGCGAGATGAGAAATCATCCCGCTTTTTGTTATTAGTTTTTATTGTTTTTATCGCTTTTTTTGCAGAAACTATCATATAACTACATGCATTGACTAAGATTTTAATATCATCAGTAATACAGATCCAATTCTTCCTTCTCTAGATATCTTACAATTCTTATCACTTATTTTATTTTTTTACAATATTCAACAACATCTTCTAAATTTATATTTAAACTCTCTTTAATTCTAATTCGCCCTTCAGGTGTCACATTTATATTATCTATATTTAATAAAAATTCTTCTCTAGTTTCATTTTTAAGTATTTTGGTATTATTTGAAAGAATCTGTTTTACATCTTTTTGCGTAATTTTTCTATACAATCTTTCCAGTCATCATCATTTCCCCACCAATGATACTTTTGAACAATTCATCCTATCCAAATACTCTAGATGGATAAATTTTTTCAATCTCCAATTACAAATCTGTTCTCTTTTAATGATGCATTCAATGAAACTATTTTTATGTCTAGGTTTTCCTAAAACAACAAGTTTATCTCCACCATCTCCCCATTGGTGTGGGGGCAATATAGACTTTAGTACCAGGAGATAATAACTTTATACCAGATTTAATTTCATGTTCTTCTCCATAAAATCTTTTTATCTACTATATTCCCAACCAAACACCATCTCCAGTCATAGTTTATTTTTTCATTTTCCTTCATAATCGTAGCACCCTGTCCTAATTATAGCATGTAAAAAGCCCCGCTTAACGAGGCTAATTCCACTGTTCAAAATCATTATGATATAACTGAGAAAGTTCTTTAGGTTCGACACTTCCTTGTGGATATGGATAGACTGGTAGATCTGCGTCGGAATACATCTGCTTTAAAGCATCGATATATTCCCAACTGTATTCAATCATTTCCCATTTTGTAAACCAAGAGTTATCACTAATCATGCACGCATGTAACATTCTTTCATACGCTTCTGGCGTATTTAGCTTAAAGATTAAATTACAGTTTTGGCAGAAGTCCATCTGTGCTTTTGTAATACTATCTTCACCTGGTGTCTTGATATTAAATTCAAGATATACACCTTCTGTTGGTTGAATCTTGATTACTAGTACATTTGGTTCTACATCTTCACGCTGTCTTTTAAATGTAATCTTTACTTCGATTTCTCGACGAGCCATTTTCTTGCCCGTACGGATATAGAAGGGAACTCCCTGCCAACGTTCATTATCGATAAACAGTTTTAACCCTGCAAACGTTTCGGTTGTAGATGCAGGATCAACATGTAGTTCTTCTCTGTATCCCTCATACTGACCCAATAATAAAGTATCCTGAATCTTCAGTTCATTAACTGGACGTAATTGTTTTAGTACTGTGAGTTGTTGCTCATTCATATTTCCTGTTGGATCATCTACTGCTACAATACTCATAATCTGTAATAAATGGTTTTGAACCATATCCTTGAGGGCACCTGCATGATCATAATAGTTTCCTCTTGTTTCAACACCGACTTCTTCTAGCGCTGAAATCTGAACATGATCGATATTATCTTTATTCCAAACATTCTTAAATAATAGATTTGCATCACGAATCGTTAGGATATTACGTACCATTTCTTTTCCAAGATAGTGGTCAATTCGATAAATATGATCACTACCAAATAGCGTCTCTAATTTCTTGCTTAGAAATTTCGCAAGTTCTAAACTTGCGCCAAAAGGTTTTTCTAATACAATCTTTGGCTCATGCATGTTTTTCATTGTAGAAACACCATCTGTAATTCCTTCAAAGAAATCCGGTGCTACCGCATAATATACAACATGATTTTCAGATGGATGTACTTCGTAGTATTGATCTAATAACTGATATTGAGATTGGTCTGTAAAATCCATGCGAAAATAATGAATGTGTTCAAAAAATGCTTGTAACTGCTCGGTTTTTACTTTTACTTGCGCAAACTCACTAATCCACGGTTCAATAATTCCTTGATAATCCGCATCTGTATATTCACGTCTTCCAATTGGTGTAATTAAAGAACTCCTCAGGAAGCTGATTTTTTATATACAGATTATACATGGCAGGCAAAAGTTTACGATATGTTAAATCTCCTGTTCCACCAAATATTGTAAGTGTTAATTTATTCATAGCTGCCCCACTGATGGTGTTCAAATCCTTCACGGTCGACTCTTTGATATGTATGTGCACCAAAGAAGTCACGTTGACCTTGGATGATATTCGCACCTAAACATGTGCTAGATAATTGATTGATGTATGTAAGTGCAGCGGTAAATACTGGCAGTGGTAAATCAATAGATTGTACAACAATCTCTTTTAACGCTGACGTATTTTCTAATACTTCATTTTTGAATACTGGATAAAGAAGTAAATCATCCGCACCATCATCATATGCATGCATGATATCCTGTAATAACTTTGCTTGGATAATACATCCTGCTCTAAAGATAGCCGCAATCTGTTTAAGATTTAAATTCCAGTTGTATTTATTAGATGCATCTCGATATAGATTGAATCCCTGCGCAAAAGCAACTGTCTTTGCTAACTTATATGCTTGGTGCACCTTTTCAACGTCCACATTCTTCTTATCATTTGTATTTTCCTTGCGATAAGCATCCCGTAAAGCAAGTTGGTTAGACATGATACGTGCTTGATACGCTGCTGTTAATAAAGACGCATTAAACTCTTGTCGAAGTGCTTCAATACTTGTCCAACGACCTGTACCCTTATTTCCCGCTACATCTAAGATAACATCTACGAGATCATGTTCTGTAACAGAATCTTTTTCTCGCAATACAGTTACTGTAATATCAACGAGATAACTTTGTACATCACCTTGGTTCCATTGTTCTAGCACATCCGCAATTTCGCTGTTTGTATAACCTGCGGTATACTTTAGAATTAAATATGTTTCCGCAAGTAACTGCATATCCGCATATTCAATTCCATTGTGTACCATCTTTCACATAGTGACCGCTACCTTCTGGTCCAATATATGTACAACATGGTTCATCATCTTTCTTCGCTGCGATATCTTCTAATATCTTTCCTATCGAAGCGTAGGCATCTTTATCTCCAGATGGCATAATGCTTGGGACATTTTAAAGCACCTTCTTCACCACCAGATACACCAACGCCAAAAAGTATTTTAACCCATGGCTAGCCATCTGCTTGTGACGACGATTTGTATCTTCAAAGTAAGAATTACCACCATCCATGATGATATCTCCTTCATCTAATAGACTCTGAAAGTTGTGCTAAATACATCATCAACTGGTTTGACCAGCTGGTACCATCAAAAATACACGACGTGGCTTTTTCAAGAGAATTTCACAAAAATCTTCTAGTTTTTCAAAACCACTGAAAACTTGGGATATTTTCATCAATCAATAATTTTTGTACGTTCGAAAGAACGATTATATCCACTCACTTTCATAGCCATGGTTTAACATGTTTAAAGGCAATATTTTTTTCCCATGACACCTAATCCAATTACACCAATATTACTCATTTTCATTTACTCCTCATGATAATAGAAACACCTTCTGGAATTGTTACTGTTGATACTCGCATCATGTATGTATGCATGTTCAATTGGCAATACGCTTAGCGAGTCTGAAAAACGATTTGCGACGATGATATCGTCATCCACAATCACAAAGTCACGTGGATGCTTACCAGCACAAGATGTTACTTGAATACGTTTAATATCTTTACCATATACATGTAATACTGTAATTACATCCTGCGTACGTGTTGATACGTAAAGATAATCATCCTTCTTACGTATTGCGGCTGTATCTTTAACATGTGATAAACCATTCTCTAAAAGTTCTACTGTATTTACAATCTTCTTTGTATGCATGTCTACGACATATAGAAGATTACTTAATTCACCTACTACATACAGGTATTTCTCATCATCTGAGAATACCGCATGTCTAGGTCCAGATCCTTCTTCAAACGAAATCTCATCTACAACATTAAAATCTTTATCAAGAATCTTAATCTGGTCCATAAAAAGACATGGTACAAGATATTGATCCTTGTATGGGATAACCTGATGGCATCCAGCCTTATCCTTAATGTGTGTTCTTTTGAACCAGTTCAAGATGATTATTTTCAAATCGTAATAGCGTTACGTCACCACTGTGGAAGTGTGCTGTAAAGATTAAGTTATCTTTCACACCGACATAGCATGATGTAAATGCTTCAAAAACAATATGATCAATTTCATTGCCATTTAAATCAAATACCGCAACACCAGATCCTTCTTCAAAATCACATACTGCCACGATATAGTCGTTCATCCACGCTAAATACTTTGGATTACGTACTTTCGTAAATAAATGAACATCTGTTATCGTTTGATTTTCATATGTGAATGCGTAAATACCTTCACTCTTTTCAGATGTGTATGTTCCTACATATCCTGTATATGACATCATTAGTTCCTCTTATTTCTATTGGTCTTATTGTATTCTCTTTCGTTTAAAAACACTGCTATTTTGCCCTAAAACACAAAAAGCCAGATTACTCTGACTTTTATATTTCCTTACTCTTTTCTAAAGCAGACGCAATAACCTTATCCATATCATAGTACTTGTACTCACCTAAACGACCACCAAAAAGAATATTTGTTTCGTGTGAGGCAAAGTTCCTTATACTGTTCATATAAAGCAGTATTCTTTTCATCATTGACTGGATAATAAGGCTCATCTCCCTGTTTCCATTCAGAACTATATTCACGGCTGATGACTGTCTTAGATAAATCGTTACCATTTTCATCTTTCCCGAATGTAAACCACTTATGTTCGATAATACGTGTCCATGGTGTTTCACGATCTGTATAGTTTACTGCCGCATTTCCCTGGAAATTCGGAATATCTAAAAGTTCATTTTCGAAACGAACAGATCGATATTCTAACGTACCCAAACGATAGTCAAAATAAGCATCGATTGGTCCTGTATAAACCACTTTTTCCGCAAGTGCGTCAAACTCTTCTTTTGCTTGAAGATAATCAACATTAAGTCGAACTTCAATACCTGCAAGCAGGTTTTCAACTAGCTTTGTATAACCACCAACAGGAATACCCTGATAAAGTGCATTAAAATAGTTATTATCAAAAGTTAATCGAACTGGTAAACGTTTGATGATAAATGCTGGCAACTCAGTACAAGGTCTTCCCCATTGTTTTTCCGTATATCCTTTGATTAGTTTCTCATAGATATCTGTTCCAACAAGTGAGATTGCCTGTTCTTCAAGATTTGTCGCCGTCGTAATATTTGCGGCTTTTTTCTGTTCTTCGATTTTGTTAATCGCTTCTTCCGGTGTTACAACACCCCACATTTTATTAAATGTGTACATGTTGAATGGTAGAGAATATAACTCCCCATGGTAATTAGCAACTGGTGAATTCGTGAAACGATTGAATTCGATAAATTGTGTAATGTACTTCCAAACATCTCTGTCATTCGTATGAAAAATATGTGCACCATACTCATGTACATCAATGCCTTCTACCTTCTTTGTATAGATATTACCAGCAATATGAGGACGCTTATCAATAACAAGAACTTTCTTGCCTTTTTCTTTTGCCTGTTGGGCAAATACTGCACCAAACAATCCAGCACCTACAACTAGATAATCATATTGTTTCATATGTACTCCTTATTAAGCACCGTATTTTCTACGGATAATATCTGCAACCTTTCCTACAAGACGTTCACAGATTTCATCTGTCTCAGCTTCTGCCATTACGCGTAATAGTGGTTCTGTTCCACTTGGACGAACAAGGATACGACCATTACCATTGAGTTCTTCATTTACTTCATCGATTGATTTTTGGACTTCCTCATCATCCATTACTAGCGTCTTATCTGTAACCCTTAACATTTACTAGTAACTGTGGATAAATCTTAAGTCCATCACAAAGCTCGATAATACCCTTACCAGTATTCTTCATAACTTCAAGCACAGAAAGAGCTGTTAATAAACCATCACCCGTTGTGGCATGTTCCTTCAGGATGATATGTCCGCTCTGTTCACCACCGATAACATAGTTATCGCGGAACATAACTTCAGAGACATACTTGTCTCCTACCTGCGTCTTTTCAACTTGAATTCCTTCACGTTCCATGGCTTTATATAAACCAAGATTTGCCATAACTGTTGTAACAATTGTGTTATTTGTTAACTTGTGTTGGTCACGTAGATATTTACCAACGATGTACAACATGAAGTCACCGTTTACAAGTTCTCCATCTGGACGAACCATAATCTGGCGATCCGCATCACCATCAAATGTTAAACCAACAGTATAGTCACCCTTCTTCATCTCTTCACAGAATAATTCAGGATGTGTTGAACCACACTTTGTATTGATGTTGATACCATTTGGCTCATTGTGGAACGCTGTTACTTCAGCACCTAATCGTTCCAGTGCCCTCTTAGCCGTAAATGATGAAGACCCGTTTGCACAATCAATCGCAACCTTCCATCCACTCAAATCTAATGGATATTCTTTTACAATCCAATCTAAGTAAATTTCAATTCCTTGTGGATATGCGATAACCTTACCAATTTCACTATCTGTACGATATGGAATTGTAACTTTACCATCAATATAGTCTTCAATGAGGCCTTCAATATCACTAGATAACTTGAAACCATCATTCGAGAATACTTTAATACCATTATCGTAGAAAGGATTATGACTAGCAGAAATCATTGCACCACACGCAAATCCGTTCTCCTTTGTCAAAAGGCAAATCATTGGTGTTGGACAATATCCAGCTAGATATGCGTCACAACCTTCAGATGTAATACCAGCTGCTAGTGCATTTTCAAACATATCACTAGATAGTCTTGTATCCTTACCGATTACAATTTTTATTCTTTCCTTCTTTACTAAAAATAGTACCCCAGGTATCTTCCAACCTGGAAGGCCCTCTCTGCTGTTAATACTTCATTTGCTTTTCCACGGATTCCATCCGTACCAAAATATCGTCCCATTCGTTATTCTCCCTCTTTCTGTTGGGTATTTTGATCACCTAAAACTGTGAGTGTAAGTTTATTATTTTTCAGGCTATACTTTACAAGTCCTGTTGTTGGCTGCTCTACCTTCACTTCAAATTCATGCAAGCCAGGCTCTGCTGTGGACATATCGATATATAGATAAATATCATTTTCATTAATCTTACTGATGTTATCTTGTGTACCAAACACTTCCACATCCATAGTAGTAATATTGTCTGATTGTGTAGCTTTGTAGTTATGTACATTGTTCTTATAGTTAATTGGAACACCAGAAATTGTCTTTGTTGTTCCTGCGCCAAATTTCACTTCGACACTAATCGTAGAAACATTCGCTGATGTAATACCTGTAGGCAATGTAATATCCTGCGATACTGTCGTATCCTTTGTAAGATTCGATACATCTACTTCTACCGTAATTTTATCAACATCAAGCAACGCACTTTCAGTACCGTAAATTGTAACAGTCTGTTTATCAGCTACCGCTGAGGCAACAGCCTGATTATCACCAGGTGTACCTTTAATCTTTACTTCGATAGGTACAGTCTTATTTGGTGAAGTAACCGGTACATATACATGCATGGTTTGAGGTTCAATATCTACATTTACAATTTGGCCATTTGCATCGTAGGCAACAAGTTTTGCATCTTGTTCAAAATCTGCAACTTGATTGGATACATCAATAAGTGCCTTTACAAAAGCAATTTGATTCAATGTATCCTGTGATGCCCGAATATTTACAACAGAAGACGCAAATTGAGGAGTACCGACGTTATAGATACCATCCATCTTATCACGATGAATAATGTCATAAGAGATAGCGAATTGTTGTGTAACCTTCTTCTTGATTGTTACAACAGCATTCGATGGATTAACGATTGTATTAACTGAATCACCAAATCCTTCCGCAATCAATGTTACTGCATGTGTTCCCTCAGTTAAGTTTGTTAAGTCCGCAACAACTTTACCATTTGTAGTACTTGCGGCAGTAACGCTTGTCGCATCACCTGTAATCGTAACATCGGTTGTTGTAGGAATCCCTGAAATCTCATACTCTTGTGTATCATATTGTACATATACCGCAACATTTTGAACGGTACGGCTTGTCTTGAGTGATGTCTTATATAGTGAAGTAATATCATTGTAGTTTACAACAACATATAAAAGTGCTGCCAAGACTAACGATACAACTTTTGCATACTTCGCATTGAATAATACACGATCAATCCCAGTAGATGCATAGTGAATAAAATGGATAATCTTCTGTACAAATCGATCATACTGGCTTGATATTCGCTTTGATTGATTTGCAAGATGCTTTGCAAGTTCAAGCTTATTATGATCCATATGATGTTTCTTCTTATTTGCCATTATCATTCACCTCCTTGCTTATGATCAGAGGTATCTGATTGTTTATAATTTGTTTTATTGTGTGTTGGATAACTTGGCGTTGGACGCTTCTTCTTATGTGGAAGTTTGATTGAAGCAGCCTTCGCGGCCGCATCCGCTGCTTCATGTACATCCTCTAATGCATGTTTACGATTTGCGGATGTATCATTTTGTTCAGCTGGAATAACTTCTTCTGCAGTAATCTTACCTGCTTCAAGGATTGTCTCTTCATTAGCAGCTGGTGTATCATCCATCTTTGTTTGAAGTTCATGTACATCTGCTTCAATGATCGTTTCGTCATCGTTATCTTCACCATTTTCCTCAGTTTGACCAATGATGATATGTGTTAGATATTTACGCAGTTGTTGTTCATTTACAGCAGTCAACTTGCCACCTTCTGCAATGGATACGTTTCCTGTTTCTTCAGATACAACAATCGTAATCGCGTCTGTAATTTCACTAATGCCAATCGCAGCACGATGTCTTGAACCATAGCGAGATGGAATATCTGCCGTTGTCGGTGGAAAGTATGCACTTGCGCAGGCAATCTTATCACCCTGAATAATAACTGCTCCATCATGCAGTGGCGTTGAAGTAACAAAGATTGAAGTTAAAAGCTCTGCTGTTACATCAGAATTTAAACGCGTTCCAGTCGCAATAAAATCATCCAAAGGATGAGATTTCTCAATGGAAATCAACGCACCCGTTTGATCAGCGCTCAATAAACGTACTGCAGTCACAATATTATCTACTAACTTTTCCTTCTCATTACCACTAAGTGAACTCATTCTAGAGAAGAAACTACTCTTACCAAGTCTTTTCCAAAATCGTACGGATTTCTGGCTGGAAGATAATAATAACTGCTAAAAATCCCCAGTTAATAAACATGTTTGTCAAAAACTGCAAGGTTTTAAGATTCATAACCTTTGCAAGTACATCTACGATGATGACAAAGATAATACCTTTAAATATCTGCATGGTGCTACTCTTACCACGAACAATGCGTAAAGCAGCCAAGATAATCATCCAAATTACTACTATATCAATAACTGTCGTACTGAAAGTTAAGAACTTGTCCCATAATGATGATGAAAGTTATAGGCTGACATTTAACATATCCCCTTTCAAATATGTTCTTATTATATCACACACCACCATGCTCACTATAGCCCCCCTCAAAAGAAAAAGATGACCTTATAGATCATCTTCAATTGCACCACTCTTGGCGTATGCGGAAGGTCTAGCTTCAAAGAAATCCGTCTTAACCATGTTTGCATCTGAGTATTGTTTTACCCATTTCATGGATTCAGGCTCCTCTGCATACTCTTCATATAGATTACCAAAGCCTAATGTCGCAAAACGTGTGTTACCTAAATACTTGATATAATCAGTAACCATTTGCTTATTTAAGCCTGGAATTTCATCACCAATTACATAGTGTCCCCATGCAATTTCTTGTTCAACACCAGTATTCATCATATCGCGAATCATCTGAATATTCTCTGGTGTAAATAACTCTGGTTCTTCTTTCTGTAACTCTACCAAGATATTACGGAATAACCATAAGTGCGTTGATTCATCACGGTTGATGTAACGAATTTCCTGTACACTTCCAGGCATCTTGCCATTTCTTGCAAGATTATAGAAGAACATAAATCCAGAGTAGAAGTAAACACCCTCTAGAATAAAGTTTGCAATGCAAACTCTCAAGAAAGATTGTTTATCTTGCTTGGCAACGAACTCATTATAGAGTTCACCAATAAATTCATTTCTCTTTAATAAGTGCTCATCTGTCTTCCACTGATAGAGGATATCATTTCTCTGTTCTGGAGAACAGATAGAGTCTAGCATGTAGCTATATGACTGTGAGTGAATGCACTCTTGGAATGTCTGGATAGACAAGCATAAGTTAACTTCATTTGCAGTAATATACTGAGAAATGTTTGGTAAGTTAGCAGATTGTAGAGAATCTAAGTAAACTAAGAAACTCAAAATCTTATCGTACGCTGTCTTCTCTGCCAAGCTAAGACGTGGATAGTCTGACTTGTCTTGATTCAAGTTGATTTCTTCTGGAACCCAGAAGTTATTCATTGCCTGACGGTACCAATCAGATACCCAGTTATACTTCATATTATTGAAGTCATTGATATTTGTTGTATTGAAGTTGATAAGACGACGATTACGTACATCAATATCTCCCTCTGGGTTGAATAACGGTTTACGATTAATCTGATCTGTCTGCATGTTTCTACCTCCTATGCGGAACAACTTTCACAATCTTCAGGGTCTAATGCCTTAGAACGTGTGTAGTAGATAGTCTTAACACCACAATCATACGCTAGTACATATAACTGTAATAACTGACTCATCTTATAGTCATTTGTAATCCATAAGTTAAAACTCTGTGCTTGGTCGATATGACGCTGACGGATACCAGCAGCTCTAACTGACCAAGTTTGGTCAATTGTATGTGCTGTCTTATAGTACCAATATGTATCCGCAGATAATTCTGGTGCAGTTCTTGGTAAGATAGAGCCCTTCTTTTCTTCTAAGAAGAAACGGTTCATAACTGGGTCAAGTCCTGCTGAGGTACCAATTAATATTGATGTAGAACTTGTTGGAGCGACTGCTAATACATATGCATTACGCATACCTGTTGCATGTACTTCTTCCTTAAGTTCTTTCCAACGTGCAGAGTCATATCCACGCTGGTCAAAGTACGCACCAGTTTCCCATTCAGAGCCTTCGAAGTACTGATAACTTCCGCGTTCCTTCGCCAAAGCATTACTTGCCTTAATAGACGCATACGCAATATTTTCAAATACTTCGTCTACGAACTTCAAGTGTTCTTCACTTTCCCACATGATGTGATTCTTTGCAAGCATGTGGTGGTAACCACTGACACCAAGCCCAATAGAACGGTACTTACGATTAGTGACTTGCGCATTTGGTAATGGATAGAAGTTTAAATCAATTACATTATCAAGTGCACGTACCACAGTCGCAGTTACCTCTTCGATTTCCTTTGGATCTGTCACATTAATATTACCTAAACATAATGAAGCCAAGTTACATACAACATAATCACCTGGTTTGTTGTTGTGACAATTACTTCATCACCATCCTCTGTCTGAATAACACGAGATACTTGCTTCACTTCAGACATATTCTGTGCAATTTCTGTACAGAGGTTAGAACTATAAATCATTCCCTTATGTTTATTAGGATTAGCACGGTTAACCGCATCGCGATAGAAGGCAAATGGTGTTCCTGTTTCTACCATAGACTTCAAGATTAAACGTACAACTTCCTTTAAAACTAGAACCCGCTTAGAAATACGGTTGTCATGTACACATTCCCAATATCTCTTTTCCCATTCTTCGCCATAGAAGTCCTCAAGGCAATAACCCTTAATCATGAGAACATCATGCGGATCAAGAAGATACCAATCTTGATTCATATCTTCCTTCACCATCTTCCAGAACAAATCTGGATAGCATACGGCAGGGAATACATCGTGTGCCTTCATACGGTCATCACCATTGTTTGTACGTAACTGTAAGAATTCAGGTAAGTCCTTATGCCATACATCGAGATATACCGCTACAGCACCAGCTCTTACACCAAGTTGGTCAACCGCAACAGCAGTATCGTTGATAACACGAATCCAACGGATAACACCACCAGATGCACCTTCAAAACCACGGATAGATCCACCACGGGAGCGAACCTTGCCTAAGTACATACCCATTCCACCACCGAACTTACTTACATCAGCAAAGTTAGAAATGGAATGGTAGATCCCATCCAATGAATCCGGAACAGTATCAATAAAACAGCTAGATAACTGATGATATGGCTTTCTCGCATTTGCCTGTGTTGGAGTTGCCATTGTCACCTTATGTAAACTCATCATATCGTAGAACTTCTTAACCCAACCGATACGATCATTTGTTTCCTTCATCGCTAGATGCATCGCAATGCCAATATACATTTCCTGGGGTGATTCTAATAGAACATGTTGGTGGTTGCGAATCAAATAACGTTGAGATAATAAATCCAAACCACTGTAAGTGAATAAGTTATTACGTGTATTGTCGATTAAGCTTGCGATTTCATCAACTTCTTTATGAGAATAGTTTTCTAAAATATATGCTCCATATAATCCCTGTTCGATCATATAGGAGATCTTCTGGTAGAAACTTGTAAGACCAAGTTTTTCTTCAGTAGCTTTTAAATCACAAGCAATACTGTAACTAAGTAAACGTCCAGCAATTCTTTCCCAGTTTGGCTCTTCTTTCGTTGTAAGTTCAGCAGAACTTCTTGTTAATAATGCAATTCTATCTTTCAGAGACTGACCATCTTTAGACATTGTAGAGAATTTTTCATACAATCTCTTTAAGTCATAGTCTGGATAAGCCTTCTGGATATCAACCAAAACATCTTCCAACTCTTCATCACCGATGAGTTTTACCAACTCAAGTCGATCATTACGCATTTGTGTACGCTTTTCACGGTATAAGATATAACTCTTTGCGACATTATACTTTTCGTTCTTCATCAAGATCTTTTCAACAGTATCTTGAATTTCTTCAACATCAACTTCTTGACGGCCGTCAAATTGCGCTTCAATCTGCTCTAATAAGTCAGAAAGATATGCTTGATCAACACTCTCTTTTACGCTAAGGAACGATTTTTCTATCGCTAAAACAATCTTAGTTCCATCATATGGAACAACTTGTCCATTACGTTTTTACTATCCTATCCACAACTTTTTACCTCCACTGAATTTTTATCTTTCAATAGCATAATAAAAAAAGAATTATTTTTCTATCTGAATGCCCAACTTTTTCCCAGAATTCCTTACGTAAAACCCTCTTATTTTTAAATCGTGAAAAATCACTATTTTATTCTCTGAAATCATTCTCATTCTTTTCATTTTTCAAGCTTGAAAAACTTTGCATATCATTTATTTAAATTACTAAAACCAATCAATTCTCATTGATATATTATTCCATACCTACTAATCGATATTGTTCATTAACCCACTCTTTGAACTTTTCAGCTGCCTCAACAGCTTCGATAGGAGCGTCATCTTTTAATTTCGCTCCAATCATATATGGCTCATAGATTGATTTTAACTTTTTTATTTCTTCAGGATATATCAGCCTCATGTAATCATCCCCCTTTATACATTTAGTTTATTGTCGTAAACTGTTATTTCATTGTACTACCTAAATATATACATGTCATTTTTCCTTTCAATAGATTAGCGTTATGAAAAACACTTTTGAAATGGTGCCAATTGTATGCCACAAAAAGAAAAAAAGCCCTTAAAATAAGGCTTTATCTCTATAAAGTGCCGCTTAGCAGAATTGAACTGCTCGTTCATCCTTACCATGGATGCGTATTACCACTATACTAAAGCGGCATAGCCTTTATATAATAACAAACTACAATTAAAAATCAATAATCAGTGCTGTTTTTCAGTTCGTTATAAACGACCTGTAAAGGTAGGCCCATAATAGTATAATAATCACCATGAATTTCTTTGATGTATCTACCACCAAAGCCTTGGATTGCATAGGCACCTGCTTTATCGACAGTTTCTCCTGTATGAATATAATCCCAGATTTCCTCATCAGTCATATGTGCAAAATAGACATCCGCAATACTTGCATAGATGAAACACTTCTTTTGGCTGATGATGCACAAACTTGTTAGCACTTGGCTCTTATGGTTTTGAAGTTTCTTTAACATTCGAAAAGCATCTTCATCATCTTCCGGTTTTCCCATAACTTGGTTATCACATAAAACCAAAGTATCACTACCGATAACAATAGCTTCAGGATGTCGTTCCAATACAGTTTCTGCCTTACGACGGGATAAGTTTTTACTTTCTTCAACAAGGTCTGCCTGCAAGTCAATGGTCTCATCAATATCAGCCGGATCACAGATGAATGAAAATTCAGTTTTCTCTAATAACTCTTTTCTTCGTGGGCTTTGTGAAGCTAGTACTAGTTCTCTCATAGACAACCTCTTTCTTTACTATTTTATGAAAAATTAGGAATTAATGAAAGTGCTTACGTGATATAATTATCAGAGGAATAAAAATTGAAAGGGATTAAGAATGAAGAAGCCTACATTAGTTATTTTGGCTGCCGGAATGGGTAGCCGCTATGGTGGAATGAAACAGATTGATGGAGTCGGAAGCCATGGTGAACCAATTATAGAATTTTCTATCTATGACGCAAAAGAAGCAGGATTTGAGGATGTTGTTCTCATCATCCGTCACGAACATGAACAAGCATTCCATACTGCATTAACAGACCGCGTATCCAAGGGAATGAACGTGAAGTTTGCATATCAGGATATTAACAATGTCCCATCTGATATTACAGTACCTGAAGGACGTGAAAAGCCATGGGGAACTACACATGCATTACTTGCATGCAAGGGTGTTGTTGATGGACCATTTGCGATTATCAATGCAGATGACTTCTATGGTAAGGATGCATATAAAGTTATCTATAACTTCCTAACAACAGAAGTAAGTGATGACCATTACGCAATGGTTGGTTATGCCGCAAATAACACTCTTACAGACCATGGAACAGTTACTCGTGGCGTTTGCCAAGAAGACGAAAACGGCAACTTAACAAGTATTGTTGAAGTACAGAAAATTGCTCGTAAAGATGGCAAAGTTGTTTACGATAACAATGGCACTTGGAAAGAAATGGATCCTAACGCATTAGTTTCTATGAACTTCTGGGGATTTACACCTAAGGTATTCGATGACATGGATGTATACTTCGATGAATTCATTCATGCAAATCTAGCATCTAATCCAATGAAGTGCGAATATGTTATTCCTACAACAGTTGGTCAGATGGTTAAAGATGGTAAGTGTACTGTTAAAGTACTTTCCTCTAAGGATCAATGGTTCGGTGTAACATATCAAGAAGATAAACCACTTGTAGTTGAAAAGATTGCGGAAATGAAAGAAGCTGGAATCTATCCAGATATTCTATGGAAATAAATTGAAGCCCTTGTGTGATTGCACAAGAGCTTTTCTTTTACATATATTTTCTTAAGAAGCGCAGAACATTGCGATATGCAATATCTTTGATTTCTTCTGATGTAAATCCTACACGCTGTAACGCTTTGATAAAATTCTGTGCTTGAGAAGGACCATACATATTATGTTCCTCACCATCATTATAATATTCACCAAAGTCGAATCCACATGCGACATGCTTTACTCCAACAAGATCTGCGATATATTTTGCATGTTTTGCTAGATGTAGCGCATCTTGTTTTTGTTGTTCTGTATGAATAAATGAACAACATGCATTCATACCAATCAATCCATCTTTACTTGCAATTGCACGAATTTGTTGATCCGTTAAATTTCTTTCCACAAAGCAACGGCCCTTCGCATTCGAATGTGTCGCGATGATTGGTTGGGTTGAACAGGAAAGAATATCCCAGAATGTCTTCTCATTAGCATGAGATACATCCACAATCATATGTAGTTCATTCATCTTTGTGATTGCTAGTTTACCAAGTTCTGTTAAGCCTCTTGTAGGATCTCCAGAATTACCTGTCGCAAGAGCGTTTTGATCATTCCAACAAAGAGAGCCAATACGATTACCCATATCATATAACCACTGAATTTTCTCTTCGACATCGTCGTGGATACCGCACATTCCTTCAATCGTCATTAAGAATGCTGTTTCTTGTTGATCATCATCTAAATCATCCTTGGTATAGATAACTTTATGACCAGAGGCAGTAATGTCATTCTTTACTTTTGTGACAACATCTTGCATTTCTTTCCAACTTTCCGTTCCTACAAAGAAACTTGCAGCAGAAGTATATGCAATCTGTCCTTGTTTCAAACGAGTATTCCAATCTTTCTTGAGAATAGATGTTTTTCCATCTGTATAGAAAGGTTTAATTGCTTCTGCTAAATCCGCATGTAAATCAAAGATTTTCATATTCTCTCCCCTTATTGATATCGTATAAAATCTTCATTCCCTTATACGCAATATCTGCATCATATGCGTCTATCTCATCTGTCTCATTTGCGATAATCTTACCAAGACCTCCAGTTGCTATAACCATACATGATGGATCATTTAGCTCCTTCTTCATTGTTTTAATAATGTATTCAACAGAACCAATATATCCATATACAACACCTGCTTGCATGCCTTCAATTGTATTTGTGCCAAGAACTGATTTTGGTTTCACAATTTCAATCTCTGGTAATTTAGCTAGTCATAGAAGTTAACGCATTGAGGCTAATACCTAACCCTGGCTGAATCACGACATAGCGGAAAAACTCCATTTTGATCTATATAGTCGTATGTCGTTGCAGTACCAAAGTCTACGATAATGCATGAACGATGAAATGTATTCCATGCATAGGTTGTATTCACAATACGATCTGCACCAATTGACCTTGGTGCCTCAGTATCAAGTTTAATATCCATCTGCATATCATTACTTACAATCATTGGTTTCTGATGTAAATATTTAATCACTGCAGAAGTTAAGGAATACATCAACTTTTGGTACAACAGAAGAAATGATAATACCTGTTATATCTGATACTTTTAGTTCTAATGTATTTAAGAATGTAGTGATGAAGAAACCATACTCATCACTGGTACGTGTTGTTTGTGTCATAAGTCGATAACGACCAATGATATTTCTCTCCATCAAGAATTCCCATGGAAATATTTGTATTTCCAACATCAATTGTTAGTAGCATAGTTATCCTCACTTCTTTAGGCAATGACGCAGTATTTCTTTTCGCTGTTTCATCTTTGGATAATAATCCCTAAATTCTCTACACTTGTCGGTGAGATGATTTTTACAATATTTTGTATCAACACCAAAACCTGCACCAGGTTCACGAATACTATTTGCGATAATATAATCCGCATTCTTTTCTTGTAGTTTCTTTGCGGCATTTTCTAATAAATTTTCTGTTTCCATCGCAAAGCCAATTACAACTTGGTTTTCACGTTTTTTCTTTCCAATTGTTAGAAGAATATCCTGTGTGCGTTTTAGAGTGATGGACAAATCACCATCTGTTTTTTTAATCTTGTGATCTGCTTTTTCAAGCGGCGTATAATCTGCAACTGCAGCAGACATAATTACAACATCTGCCTTTTCAAAGTTATTAACAACACTATTTGCCATATCCGCTGCGCTTATAACATTTCACAACATCAACCCCATAAGGCTGTGGGTAAATTTCGTCTTACCAGAAATTAATGTTACCATGGCACCTGCATTACGTGCTTCTTTTGCCAAAGCATAGCCCATCTTTCCAGTCGAATGATTTGTGATATAACGTACAGGATCGATTTCTTCTTGGGTAGCACCTGCTGTCAATCACAACATGTCTTCCATTTAGATAACGGTCTGTCTCGACAAGAGACGCAATCGCATCTTCGATTTCTTCTGGTTCAGGTAAACGTCCTTTTGCCTACATCTCCCACATGCTAGATACCCTGCACCACTACACATAATATGCATGCCATATTTTTTGCATGTCGCAATATTATCCTGTGTAATAGGATTATCTAGCATATTTGTATTCATTGCAGGAACAATCAGTTTTGGACAAGTCGCTGCTAGAAATGTAGTTGTTAACATATCATCTGCTATACCATGGGCAATCTTTAGCAATGATATTTGCAGTAGCAGGAGCCACAACAAATAAATCAGCCTTCTTTGCAAGTGATACATGATGAACATCTGGTGTATAGTCCACTGTAAACATATCCGTAATCACCTTTTTGATTACTGAGTGTTTGAAACGTCAAAGGTGTTACAAACTTTTTCTGCTTCCTTTGTCATAATGACATGAATTTCATTTCCCTGTTTTTTAATGAAGAAACCAACTGGCAAATTTTATATGCAGCAATCCCTGCTGTCACTCCAACAACAATGCACTTATTTTTCATATACTGTACCTTCTTGTAAACATTATAACACGCAAAATATGCTAATATTAGTGGCAGAGGTAAATGAAATATGACGAATTCACAAACGTTTTTTTAGTAGTATCCGATATTCACGGTGCTCTTTCAGGCGCAAAAGCAATGGAAGAGGCCTTCTCATATCATCACGCAGATAAAAATTCTCTGCCTTGGGGATGTTCTTTATCATGGGACCAAGAAATAATTTACCAAGTGATTATGCACCAAAAGAAGTTATCACAATCATGAATGCATTCAAAGATAAGATTATTGCAGTACGTGGTAACTGTGATGCGGAAGTAGACCAGATGGTACTGAACTTTCCAATCACTGCTGATTACAATATCCTTTTCCATGGAGCACATCAAATCTTTATGTCACACGGGCATGTATATGGTCCAAATAATCTACCTACACTAGGTGCTGGAGATAGTTTCCTTTCAGGACACACGCATATTCCAACTGCTTATGAAAAGATGGCATCTTACTTTTTAAACCCAGGATCCATCTCTTTACCAAAAAGAAGACCATCCCAAGAACATATGCCATTATCAACGAAGATGGCTTCACCGTTTATACGCTTGATCATAAACAATACATGCATACAGATTGGCTTTAAATCATGTATAATAGAGAAAAGAAAGTTGAGGGTTAATCATGTCTACACCACATAACAGTGCCGAAAAGGGCCAGTTCGCAAAAACAGTCTTAATGCCAGGTGATCCACTTCGTGCGAAGTTCATCGCTGAAACATTCTTGGAGAATCCAGTACTAGTTAATAATGTACGTGGCGTTCAAGGATACACAGGAACTTGGAAAGGTAACCAGTATCCGTTATGGCATCAGGAATGGGAATGCCATCAATCGGTATCTATTCTTACGAATTATTTACAGAATATGATGTTGAAAATATTATTCGTATCGGTTCTGCTGGTGCATACCAACCAGAATTAAAATTATTTGATGTAATTCTAGCAGACGCTGCTTATTCCGACTCTTCATTCGCAAGGGAACAGTGCGGAAATACAAGCGACACAATCAAGCCATCTGCAGAATTAAATGAGAAGATTAAGAAAGCTGCAGCAAAATCTTGGAATGAAGATTACAGAAGGTTTGATTCATTCATCTGACGTATTCTATCGCGAAAAGAATGTTACTTACCTACCAAAGGTTATGAGACGAACTACATTGCTTAGGTGTTGAAATGGAAAGTTTTCGCTCTATTCTCAAACGCAAATGTATTAGGAAAGAACGCAGCTTGCTTTGTTAACAGTTTCTGATAGTTTTGTATCACCAGAAATTACGACTGCTGAACAACGTCAAACAGCCTTCACAGATATGATGAAGATTGCATTAGACGCTGCTATCGCTGACTAAACCAAAAAGTGGACCAACTGGTTCACTTTTTAATTGCGCTGTTCAATATCTCTTCTTTCGTTTGGAAAACTCTTCTAGAAATGTATCCATCACAATTTTGCACAAAGTTGAAACTTCTTTTGTATATCCTAGTCGCTTTGGTAAGCGCACAAAGATATTTATAATTTCATCCGCAACATTTCCCAACAACCACACGTTCATCACGCTTTTCCCATACCAAAGAAATAGGATTTCGAATGATTTCTTTTTACTTAAGCGAATATATGTTCTAGATAGATGTTTCCATTCCGCAGTTAGATACTCAGATTGTTTTTGTGTTAATTGCTGGTTCTTGTAGGAATTGTTGATATTCCTGTTTTTTTCTTTGCGAGCATTAAAACTACCGAACTTTTCATCTGCCATCACTTTTCATCATTAAACATGCATGCATAAAAGTGATTCTGCAGGCTTTCTAAAGCTTCGCATTTCCGTAACGCATCGTCAATACTTCTAGCATTTCTTTGCGCATCTTTTATCTTCTTCGTGATTTACTAAGTACTCTTGAACTAATGTATATCGTTCATAACTATCTTCTAAAGAATAGTATTTTTCTTTTAATTCGTTCATTTCCATATCTGCATTATAACTGAGAAATCACATATAAAAAAGCGGAAGCTAGTAGCTTCCGCAGATTGCATTACTTCTTTTGAACGTACTTTAAGCAGTCTAGTGTTACCGCAGCTAAGATAATGAGACCTTCGAATACGAACTGAAGGTTTGTATCAATACCTAAAATTGTTAAGGAGTATGTTAACGCTGTAAAGATTGTTACACCGACAACAACACCAGAAATCTTACCGATACCACCAGAGAAGGATACACCACCTACTACGCAGGCAGCGATAGCGTCCATATCCCAACCTTGTCCATACGCAGCAGAACCAGAACCTACCATACGGTTACATTCAAGCCATGCACCAAAACCGTAAAGTACACCAGCCATAGCAAATGCCATGATTGTCACCTTAAATACATCAATACCTGATACAGCAGCAGCTTCTGGATTTCCACCTACTGCATATAGGTTCTTTCCAAATGTTGTTTTATTCCAAATAAACCACACAACAATAACAGCTGTAGCAGCCCATAAGATGATTGTTGGGAAGTTACCAATCTTAGGAATAATCATCGCTGGAATATCATTTTCGATAGCACCGAAGGACACACCCTTTGTCGCATATGTAACCATACCGAAGATAATTAACATGTTGGACATAGAAGAAATAAATGGGTGCATCTTATACTTTGCCTTGAAGAAACCAGCAATGGAAGTAAAGATTGTACATAAGATAATACACACAAGCAATGCCAATACTGCTTTTGCACCAACTGGAAGGCTTGTGAAGTCAAATACTTTACCAAACACCGCACCAGTGTTGATGCCCTTGTGCATGATAATTGTTGAAGCTACCATACCCATACCCACCATACGTCCAATAGATAAGTCAGTACCTGCAAGCATTATCACGCCAGCTACACCTAATGCCAAGAACATTCTTGGAGATGCCTGCTGTAAGATATTTAAGATGTTATTGACTGTAAATAAAGGAGTCTTCTTGATAATTGGAGTAACGATACCTAAGCCAATAAATACAAGAATAATGACTAGATATAGACCATTACGTAATAACCAATCCTTGCGGTTGAATGTATATAAGTAATGTTCAATCTTCTGTGCCTGTGTTTCAGCAAAAGCTGAACTTAGACATCTTCAATAGGTCGATTAAATGGTAACGTTGAATAAATGCCTCATGTTTACGATCCTTAATTGCTTGTAATTCTTTTTGATATGTTAGTTTTGCATCAAAGACTTTATTTTTATATACATACTTTTCATCTTTGAGTTCTTGTTTTGCATCAGCGTCATTACCTGAAATCTTTGATAGATTCTGTGCATGAACATTCTTTATTTCAACTAATAAATCGCTATATCTCTTTGCGGCAAGAGACTTTTCTGCAACACAACTTGCGACAACCTTTGAATAGTATTCCTTTTCAAAATGTTGATTTAAATACGAAACACCTTCATTGATTAACTTATCTACAGCTGGCTTATTTGCTTTTTCAACTTGTTGTGCAGCCTCTAATTCTTTCTTAGCCTCAGCAATACGGTTTTCTTTTTCACCTTTTGATAAGCTCTTATCATTCTTTGTCATCTGAATTACATTCAATAGCTCAACAGTTTTATCTGTTCCATCTTTACGTAATTCATCAATTTGTGCTTGAATCTTACCTACGTGGTCCGTAATTGGTTTTAATAGGCTTTCTTCTTGATCAACAGAGAGAACCTCTGCCCCTAATTTTTCGTTATTTTGACTCATGTCTAACCCCTCCGATTACAAATACATTGCGCTGAGTCTCAGGAGTTCTTCCTGATTTGTCTCTTTTGTATTAACGATTCCAGCAAGACGTCCATTGGACATAACACCGATTCGATTTGTGATACCGAGAATCTCTGGCATTTCAGATGAACATACAATAATTGTCTTACCCATCTTTGCCATCTTGATAATTAAATCATAGATTTCGTATTTCGCACCAACGTCGATACCACGTGTTGGCTCATCCATCATAAATACCTTTGGATTTCTTTTCTAACCACTTACCGAAGATAATCTTCTGCTGGTTACCACCAGATAGTGATGTAATCGCATCATCTGGTCCCATACACTTTCGTATGCATCAAGGCAATCTCTTTTACCGTTGCCTTCTTCATCTTCTCATCAGACACAACAATACCATTCTTATAGTGATCTATATTTGCAATACAAGTATTGAAAGTTAAATCACTCTTTAAGAATAAATCCGTTTAGCCTTTCTTTCTTCGGTAATCATAGCGAATCCATTGTCCATGGCTTCTTTTGCGCTATCGAAGTTCATGAGCTTGCCATTGTAATAAACACGACCTGCGGCTCTTGTACGAACACCAAAGATTGTTTCCATTAACTCTGTACGGCCAGCACCTACCAGACCATACAAGCCGAAGATTTCGCCTTCCTTAACATCGAAACTAACATCATCGAGGTAAGGAGCAAACTTCGTTGAAAGATCTTTGACAGAAAGAATCGTTTCACCTGGTGTGTTATCAACCGGTGGGAAACGGTTATCAAGAGAACGTCCAACCATCGCCGCAATCAAGTCATTCATATTTGTGTCAGTAACATCTTTTTGTCATGATCATCTTACCGTCACGTAATACAGACACCTGATCACATATATCAAAAATTTCATCCATCTTATGAGAAATATAGATAATGGAAATACCCTGACTACGTAGCTTTACGCATCATCTGGAATAACTTCTTAACTTCTGGTTCATGTTAATGATGATGTAGGCTCATCCAAAACAATAATCTTGGAATGATACGAAATAGCCTTTTGCAATTTCACACATCTGACGAGCAGATACGGACATCGTACGCATTGGCTGTGTCAAATTGACTGTAATACCTAAGCTACGGAATAACTCAGAAGCTTCCTTCTTCATTCTTCCTTCATCAACAACACCCTAAAGAGTTTACTGGATAACGTCCTAAGAATAAGTTATCAATAACACTACGCTCTAAGCACTGGTTTTAGTTCTTGGTGAACCATCGCAATACCATTTTCAAGCGCATCCTTTGGACCAGTAAAACTTACTTCTTTTCCATCTAGGAAGATACTTCCTTCATCTTTTTGATATGTGCCGAACAAACACTTCATCATTGTAGATTTGCCAGCACCGTTTTCACCCATAAGCCCCATAATTGAGCCGGGTTTCACATCTAAATTGATGTGATCAAGTACTCTGTTTCTGCCGAATGATTTCGACATGCCCTTTATTGACAAGATTAAATTGTCATTTCTTTCTGACATAATTGATTTACCCCTGTTTAACTAAAAATCATAAGCAGTATGGTTAACTACAAACTACTTAGAAAGAGGCTATCAGGTTTTCAAAAGCCTACCTGCTAGCCTCTTAGAAAATCTTACTGAACTACTTTAAGAGTGAAGTATATGATGTAGCGTTGTCTGTCTTAACCATGTTAATAGCATACGCATCATATTGACTTGGGTTTCCTAAACGGTTTGTGATATTAGATTCTGTCTGACCATCACCACCGATGTATTCAACATCCAAGTGTAGTAAGTCATCATACTTTTCAAGTAATGGCTGGTATGTTGAGCTTAGAAGTTATCGGAAGCATTATAAATATCAACCAAACCTTTCTTAGTGTCGCTCTTAACTTCTTAGATACTGGTTCAAATGTCTTAGTAGCATCCATGAAGTTCTTGTAGTTATCAGCTGTTACAGCAAGGTTCAATGCATAGAATGAACGATCTGCTTCGTTATATACGTAGTCAACGCCTTCTTTCAAGAACGTTTCCAGCTTCATCAGCAGTAGCGATACCTGTCTTGATATCAACACCATCTAAAAGCGTTACGTAATACTCTTAATGTTAAGTAAGCCTGAACGTCAGCGTGCTGAAATTGTTCCACCGTAACCTTCAGCAATAGCAGCTACTGCATCACTGTTAGCATCATAACCGAAAGTAGGAACCTTCTTATCCTTAGCCCATGCTGTGAACATTGACATACCCATACCATCGTTATTGGAAATAACTAAGTCAATTTCATCACCGAAATGAAGCTGACCATGTACCGATAGCATTACCTGCAGTCGCAGCATCCCATGTAGCACCTGCAGAGTTCTTCATTTCCTGAGAAGCAAGTTCACGAACCTGAAGTCGCCAACCTTACCATCCTTAACTACTGTAGCGGAACCATCTGTGTTTTGTTCCTGCTGGAGTAGCGTCAATAACGCCATCCTTTTCAACAGCAGTACCTAAAGCCTTACGAACACCTCTTGTACGAGCAATAGAGTCGTTGTGACCAACGTCACCAATAGCTAATACGTAACCGATAACACCATCACCGTTACGGTCGATGATATCCTTGTGAGCTGCGATGTAATCAGCTACCATCTTACCCTGTAATTCTAGCACCCTGGTTAGCGTCGAATCCTACATAGTAAAGTATCCTTGTTGAAGTTTAAAGCATCTTTATCTAACTCACCTGTTGTACTGTTAGATGGCTGACGGTTATACCATACTAATGGCTTATCAGCGTTTGAAACCTGATGATTCTGTGTTTGTGCTTCCGCCTTTGTCGCTTGTCTTAGAACCACAACCAACAAGTGATAGTGCTAAAACCGCAGAAGTCATAACCGCAAATAATTTCTTCATAAAAGTTTTTCTTTCCTCCCTAAATTATTTGGCTTTTGAAACTGTGGAAAGCGCTTTCGCGTTTCCGATGAAAAATCATAACACCATGCAAAATGACCGTCAACGCATATCCTCTTTATAAATTCTTAATAATTCACGGTCTTTTTTCAGTTTTGATGCATAATGATGGAAAATGAGAAGTGTAAAAAAGTGGCTATGAATAGCCACTTTTTGAAAACATTTAATTTTATACAATTGTCATTTTTTATTTATGTATAATACTTATTTATTACTGATTAATGCAAATAAAAATAACAAAAATAACAATTTTAACTTTGTGATTATTTTATTTCTACTGATGATATCCATATGATTTTTCAAAACGATATTTTTGTCGTATTCCAGGATACTTTAACGTGATCTACTTCTTCCATAAACATTTCATATGGTCTAACAAATAATCCTTTATCTCCATACAAAGCCCGATAAACAATCACCCTATCACGAGTTTCAGAATGTGTCGCTAATACCAATATATTCATATAGATATTGCATACCATTTTTGGTCAACTGTTTCTCTTTTAAAATGTTGAATGATATCTCAGGCGCAAATTCTCTCATTAGTTAAAATCTCCCTTATTTATATGTATAGCATATCCAATTTATACAATTGTTTCTAATTCACATAAAAACTGAACTACCCAATGGATAATTCAGCTTTTATTCCTATTATTGCGCTGATAAATCAATGTGAACGATGTAAACGTCACCTTTGTGCTGGTTACCTTGTTTATCGTTATAAATATCTTGTGCTGTAAGTGAAACATCTGTTACGCCTTCAGGAATTTCAAACACAAGAACACCTTCTTTTGACTCACCTGAAGTTAGAGTATACTCTTTTTCAAATTCTTCGTTGAAAGATTGCATCCTTATCATAATAAGAGTGAGGTCCATCTACACCCTTATCATCAGCACTTGTCTTATCCCATTCAAGTAAGAAGTCTGTTGAGAACATCTGGATATCTTGACCAAATGTATTTTCAACTTTAAGCTTTACAGCCACAAACTGCTTACCTGCATCAGGCTTATTTCCACTAATATCTGTAGAAGATAAGAAATCTTCTACTGTGAAGTTAAAGAACATTGTCTCAACTGAATCACCAACTTCATATTCATGATAGCCGTTATCTGAATCTGTTGTTGTATTGTTTTCTGTACCACCATTGTTTTCATTTACAATGTCAGATAATGTCTTTCTTGTACAACCAGCAGATCCAAATGTTACTGCCAATGCCAACAATAATACACTTAATTTCTTCATTTCATTTTCTCCTGTTTCCCCTATTGAATCTATGCAAATCCTTGCATCTGTATATAGTATAACAATAATTTCACAAGAAAATATAGTAAAAAGCGCAAATTCTCTTTGTCAAAAACCCTTAAAAGATACAAAAATACGCATAATATCACACCAAAAAGCAAAAAAGACATAAAAAGCCCTGACTTTGGACTAATTAAACTAATGGAGCCTCAGCCCCAATTTATCCAAACAAAGAACTCTAACTAACTTATGACTATATTATATACAATTGTACGCTCTTATTCAACAATTTTTCACTTGAGCAAAGATATTCCTTTTTGTGTTTACATAACTTTATTTTACACTACCATATTTTCAAAGAGATTGTTTACTATTAGAACGTAATGCTCTTTTTAAGAGTAAGAGTAATTACTTTTGCAACCATCCTCACTCAAATTCAATTAAAGATTTCTAAACAATAGGACAATAACTTATCAATTATTCGGGAGAAAAAGTAACCTAATTGTTCCGCGACATGAATAGCTTCCTGTCTACTGGATACTCCTAATTTTGAAAAAGATATTTGCAAGATGATTTGAAACAGTTCGCTTGCTTATAAACTTTCCCACAAATATCATCTATACTTAGACCATTTCGAACTAATCCTAATATTTCTAATTCACGTGAAGTTAAGATATCTACCACTACTTCATCTGAAAAATCTTTCTACCCTGATAAATTTCTATCAAATTTTTGAATCAATACTCCTGGGGCAATGCTCTTATCCAAAAAAATCCCCAAGCCCCCATTATCTTAGCACGATACTCATACATTTTTTTGCTATATCCTGTTAAAATAACAATTTTAGCAGAAGATCCATTTTTAATAATCGTTTGAGCCAAAGATAGCCCATCCTCCTGATACAAGCTAGTTAAGTTTATGTCAATCAGCACAATATCATAGTCATCATAAGGAAATCCAAGACAGAAGAAAAATCATCTATCAAATCCACTCTTTTCAATATCCTCTGATAATTCCAAAAATCAGTTTGATACTTTGACTAAACAATTTATGATCATCAATCAACAAAATTTTCATAACATAGCTCCTTATCAATCGGTAGTTCAATAACAATACGAAAAACACCATTCTTATCTAAAAATATTCATCTTACCACCTAGAACACTTAATTTATTTGCCATATTTTTCAAGCCATATCCCAGAGAATGTTCTTGGGTAGGAATCGATTTATTTTCAGAAATTATAGAAATATCATCTTGTTTCAGCTCTATTTTTAAAAGAAATCTCTCCTTCTTGTGAATATTTGACCGCATTAGTAATTAACTCCTCAACAAAACGGTAAACAATTTTTATCATAGGGGATATTAAAGAAAATTTAGACGGAAAGTCTACCACTACTGAATTTTTCTTTCTTATATCTTTGCTCTATTCTTTCAATGAGTGCCTGATATTTTTAAAAAGAGGTTCATCTACCTCACTCATAGGCTGGTAATAATCCATTCGTTCTCTAATTCGTTGCACTAGTTCTTCAGTAACAAGATTTATTTGATTTCCAAACATCTCATTTTGACTATAAGCATTGAAATTCTTAATAGCCATTATACTTTGTAAAATTTCATTATGAAGAAATTCTGAAAATTGCTGTTCTACAACTTCATTAGAAAGAAGATGATTAACCATTTTATTTCGCTTCAAAAATAGAATCTCTAGGTACTCTTTCGCATTTTTCATATCCGATACGTGAAACAATCTAACACATTCTTCGGCAACAATTGCCATAATAAGCAGAACTATATTAAAAATTAAAAACTCACTTTCAACTCTAGTTGAAACCAGATAAACGAAAGTACTAACAATCCTCCCACTAAAAATAAGCGAGTAAAAAGCTTTTAAGTATGATAATTTCAATTCATCAATTTTCATTTTTAGTGATGTAAAAATTGTTTTAAAATGTAAAAAGTCAGTATAGATAATACCTCAATATACCACACTAAATTTAAAAACACCTGACTCCACAGTATTACTATATACTACAACGTAGGAAACAGGTAACACTACCGAAAGAATCATGATATTTCTCCTTTGAGAAGCTAATACATTTCTCAACTCTTTTTCTATACAAAAATCAACAAAAATAAAGGAAGAGCTGTTAGAAAAAAAGTAGTGAATATTGATAAAAACAAAAATAGTGGAAAAATACATCCAGTAAGAAAAATTGTTATGATAGTTAAAAACTAGTGAAACATTTACCAATTCTTCCCCAATCCTCTCACCTAATAAAAATAATCGAAAGAGAACTATAAACCAATAAAAATGAATTAATTGGATTTAATATGTCAAAAAAATGAAGGAGAGTATTATTTGTTTCTTGTTGAAAAAAATTGCTTGCCAACTAACTAAAGATAATAAAAAGAATTATCCATAATTTTTAGTTCACTATATCGAAATTTGATAAAATTACAAATATAACTGAAAATAACCAACAAAACCACTAATATTAACGAAAGTTTTTGCGTGTAAGCACTAGAGTAATCATTAGGAACTTTATAATATATATATACCATCAACCCTAAGTGATTCAGCAACGTTAATCGCCACAACCACAGTGGATGATTTGAAATAACTTTTACAATTTTTTTCATCATAATCATCTCCCTCTATTTTATAAGGATAGTATAGTATAAAACCAGGATACTATTTAACAGTATCCTAGTTTTATGCTAATTTTTATCGAGAATATGCCAACTTACTTTATAAGTTATAACTAAGTAAATTAGAAAGAGAAGAGCTGCCACCCCTAGATAGGTCACATCAATTGTGATAGTTGTATTGGCAAAATTTTCAAAGTAACCTAATAAGGACTTGCTTAGAGAAACCGCTAATGGAACAGCAAGTAGCAAGGGAACAAAAGAAGTAACTTATAATTTGCTGAATAAGTATTTTTCTTATTTTGTTTTTCTTATTTCCCCAATAGATATAGATACGATAATCATTAATGCTGTCTAGTGCACTAGTTGAGATTTGTAGAGATAAAATGCTAAGTGAAATAATAATAAATACAACACTAATAAATATCAATACTAGTACAATGACTCCCATAAATCCTATATAAAATCTCAGATAATCTCACCTTAGTTTGATAAGTGAAGTCATTTACTTCTGTACCATCCACCGTAAAGTAATACTTATCAACCCACTTTTTTTCAAAAAACGTTTCAATTTTTTTCTTTTATCAATATTTTCTTTGTATTTAACCACATAAGTTGTAAAGTCTTCATTCAATTCTTTAATAACTTTATCTGGTACAATAAGAGTCCCCGAATCATTTAATCCTACTGAAGAAAAGAAAATAAACAGTATCTAATGGTTGAGACGATGCTAATTTTAAAGAATAACCGCCAATCGATAAATCTTTTGTTTGTAGTAAAAATTCTTGGATTTGTTTAATGGTTCCTTTGTAATTGGCATTTTACTAGATAGCCATCATCAGCTAAGTCAATTTCTTTTTGCCTTGTAGTTTTCTTAGATGATTATAAGTTGAAATGCCTAAAATATGAACTTTTGTATTAGGTAATCCTTTATCATATTCCCATAACTGACTAGTATCTATAATATCTTTTATAAGTCAGATCACTCGTATAAGTTGAATAAACATATTCATCTTTTACAACATCAAAATCAAAACCATCCGCTTTTAATCTATCTTTTACACTCTCGTTTCCATAATGAAACTCACTACCTCTATATAAATTGACTTGTAAATCATAAGGAGCATAGCGATTCAACTCATGGTTCATGGTTGTGTATGAACTGCCACCAAACACTAGTAAACTAAGAGCCAAAGTCAAGGTCATAGATAGTACTGCTAGCGTTACAGAATTGCTGTCCGCTTGTTTGGAAAATTGGCGGATTTTAAATGAGTTTAATTTATTATAATAGACAGCAGATACTCTCTTAACAACTCTAAGTAAGAAATAACTCAAGGTGTTGTAAAAAAGAATAACAAAGACAACTAAAACAGAGACAAGTAATACGCCCCAATTTTTCAAAATAGATAAATGATGGTAATCAGAAAAAATACAGACTTGCAGAGATAATCACAACACTTGAAATAATGAAAATAAACAGTTGAATAATAGAGTTCTCTTTGATGAGTCGAGATTTTTCAACACCATTTTCTTGAATTAAGCTAATGATTTGTTTTTTTCTAAATGTTAAAACCTCCATCACACCAACAATCAAACTTGTTACTAGAAAGGAGTAACCAAGAAGAGAAATTGATCTAGAATCCAAAAAGAACAAATTTCCAAAATAATTTGCCATGAAAAACTCAGAGGCAATATGAGCAAGTAAAACAAGCAAGACTAGACCAAAAGTAAAAGCCCAGAAGTAAAGCAAAGATGTTTACTAACATGGTTTCAAAGAAGAGTGTTCCAATAATCTGGTACTTTTTCATTCCAAGCGTTGCATAGAGTCCAAGCTCTTTTTCCCGTCTCCCTATAACAAAATTCGTTGAGTAAACGATGAGAAAGGCAATGGCTCCTAGTATCAAATAAGATAACAGCCCCATATACTGGGTCATAACTGTCGTCAGCATTTCTTTCGCACCCTGATAAGCTCTGCATGACAGGATGACTTGGAAGAGCATTAAAGGCATACAAAAGGCTATAAATCAAAAATAAGACTTAAAAAAATAAATCGTATAGGTTTTGTAAGTTTCTAAACACATTGCGTAAAAATTAACTTTGGATACATAGCTCCTCCCTATCTTGTTCGTCTGTATATTTCTTCTAGGTATAAGTCGTTTGATAGTCCATTCCGCTCAATATCATCGATAATCTGTCCATCACTGAGAAGAACCATTCGAGACGAATATTTAGCAGCAGCAGGATCGTGAGTAACAAGTAGAATAGTTATTTCAAACATTCGATTAATTTCTTGTAAGAGGGCCATGAGATTTTTCTGAGTTAGCAGAGTCAAGAGCTCCTGTCGGTTCATCTGCAATCAAGAGTTTGGAATCATCTATTAACGCTCTAGCTGTTGCGACACGTTGACGTTGTCCACCTGATAATTGATTTGGAAATTTGTTTTTTTAAATTTTGAATAGCTAATTTACCCAAAAACATCATTAATTTTCTTTTGATATTTTCTAATGGATTTTTCCTTGAATTTGAAGTGGTAAAATTACGTTTTTCATAAACTGTTAAGGTCTCTACCAGATTATAAGATTGAAAAATATAAGAGATATTCTTAGCGCGATAATCGGCTAATTGGCTTTCATTTGCTTGAATCATATCAAAATCTTCAAAGACAATACTGCCTGAATCGGGTTTTATCAATAGTGGATATACAATTCAATAGAGTTGTCTTTCCACTACCACTAGCCCCCATAATGGCTAAAAATTCACCCTTATTTACTGAAAGGCAAATATCAGATAAGGCATGGACTAAACTTTCGCCTTCTCCAAATGTCTTATTTAATCCTGTTACTACTAGTTGTGGCATTATCATTTCCTCCATTTCTTTTTATATAATTACTATAGCTTGTGGAAAAATCTATTTCATGAGTATTTCGCGCAGAATTGAGACGTAATTGAGGTTTCTTGTCTTTTCTAGAGCACAATAAAAACCAATACTCCTCAAGAGCATTGGTTAGAAATAATAGTGATAAAACCAATCTATCCACTATTTTTTTATCATTACATTTTTCATAAAGTAGACAATACCAATGATGAATACTCCTAGTACAAGTACAGGAGCATAAAATTCAAAGCGTTCCAATAATTCCTTCCATTCTAACCTCCTCCATTTCTTTTTATATAATTACTATAGCTTGTGGAAAAAAATCTATTTCATGAGTATTTCGCAGAATTGAGACGTAATTGAGGTTTCTTGTCTTTTTCTAGAGCACAATAAAAAGTTGACCAAAAAGTTGACCAAAGCATAAGAAAAACCGCTATTTAAGCGGTTTATTTAGTTATGGAGCGAGTGATGAGAATCAATGGCATATATATAATGGTTAGCGACAAATGTTATTTTTATCTATTTTAGCGATTTATGTCTGTTCGTGTTTATGATTTTTGTGTATTTATAATAGAATGGTGCCAAACTGGTGCCACAAAAATAACCTACCCTCAATTAAGAGAGTAGGCTTTCATAGTTGAAATGAACTTTTTCAACTTTCAATGATATAAACTGGCGTTTTATATACTTGAAATCTATTTTAAGTCTTCTTCGGCAACATCATTGCTTTACTTCTGGCAAGCCTGTTGCAAAGGACATACTTAGAGATATCAATCCTGCCAAAGTAGCAGCAGATAACGCCGTTCTCCAGTCCACATCACTGAGTACAGCTGCAGTAGAAATTGTTGCAGATAATGTTTGAGCAAATGTCTTTAATGCACTGAATACCCGCTGCTTTGAACCATTTACTCCAATAGTTTTTGTCTTCATTTTAATTCCTTTCCTTCTTTCTTCAATTTGTTTGATTCTATCGCTTAGAAATATTACAGACGTTTCCGTCTGTAGCTAAGCGATTTTCGAGACATAACGCGATTGCTTACGTCTCTGGTTGTAGCTTTTAAATCGGTTATTCCTTCCTGACATACGCAATATTAGAGCTCATTTTTCCCAACTCTTCAGCTAATTCCTTAGCCTGGTCTTTGTTTCCTTTGTGGATTGTTGAGTTAACGCTCCAGATTGTTACAACTAGACCGATAAGGGATACTAGCAGGCTAAGATATACAGGATTGATTCCATCTTGCATGAAGCCACCTCCTGCAACTAGAATCCGTAGTAGATTCTATTTACTGCATCTTGTACCGCTTTTGGATCATAACCCGCTTCTCTTAGCAACTGTGACCGAATTGGGTCGTCACCATAATCTCCACGATATACAGCAGCTGCAATGTCTGCTAAATCGTCTTCAGATTCTGAAGAGAATCCCAAAATTTCATTAACACGCGCCTGTACTGCTTGTGCATCATATCCAGCAGCTGTCAACGCTTGTGTGCGATATGGGTCATCACCAAACTCATGCGCGATAACACGACGAGCAATTTCATCAAGACTATTTGTCTGTGGTGTTGGTTCTACTGGTGCGACTGTTGTTTGTTGCACGGATGTATTAGCGCCAAATCCGAAGCATGAAAGAATGCCAGTTGCTAGAGCATCGATATTGTTGTTAAAGATGTATAAATTCTTCGGATGAGATAAAAGCTGTTTTCAATCAAAACGATAGCTATACCCTCTAGCATTAGCACGTGCAGGGTTAGCTAAATCACCACGATATACAAGTGTTCTTGCACGCCCCTGGTAAAATCCCACCGATAAAAATCAGCAAGAGCCACGTCATATTCATCTGCATCCAATCTCTTCCATGATGATTACATGTCCACCACGTGCTGATGGTGAAGCACTTTATCCATATGCAATTCGACAATTTATGTATCTAATGGTAAATCCAAATAAGAGATACCGTTATCTGCATAGTAGTCTCTTGACATGTCTCCCAAGATAACATTGTCTCCGCCAAATCCTTGATTCTCTGACCCAACACTCTTTACTCTTTCGGCTTCTGTGTAGCCGTTTGCACATGCGCCTGGATCTCCAGCGCCATGTCCACAAATTACTAACAACTTCATTTTTTTGTCCTCTTTTCTATCTAAAAAGGCGACCTAAATAGACCGCCTTAATAGCAATATTTATTTTTCTTCCATCCGAGTGCTAATTCAGATGGTTCTCTTGTGTTGTTGTTCCATGTGCATTCCACAAGATGCCCTTATGGATAACCACATCCCCTGAATTGTATTCTTTGCCCTTTACCCAGTTTAGATATTGAGGTTTAGGACTTCCACTTCCGTCATTTTTAGCGATAACATATAACCCTAATGCTTTATCAGGTGTCTTACCTTCTGCTATGTGTTCGCCCAATGAAACATATACAGCGTTATTGTATGCAATACGCATGTCTTTTTGACATTTTAACCCGATGGTCCACTTATCAAGATATGCGATATATTTATAAACTGTAGTGATATCAGCAATCTGCAAATACTGTTTGATTAAATCTTTTGTTTCGTTATATGCATTTGCATCAATATCCTTTTGTGGTACGTCCGTCAAAATAAACGAAATCATGTAGCCATCTTTAGTCTTTGAAAACGTCATTGGCTCTGTGTACATCTTCCGCATGATGTCTTCATCATCAAATGATACATCACGGATCACACCACTATCGAATGAGTCCATTAAGGGCTTTAAGTTTTCAAAAACCTTTCTTTGAAATGTGACAACACTTTTATTGCTGTCTTGTATTTCTGTAAACTTTTTTCCATCAATAATCATCTTGTCACCTCTCTATTTACATTTATAAAAACAGAACATCAACATTTGCACCAATAGGAGTATTTTGCCCAACCGCTAGAATTATAAACCGTGCAATATGCTATCCCATTTATAAAGTTATACAACGAAACACTACATCTATAGTCTGTGTAGGCTTGTATAATGCCTATTGTCTTATATCCATCTGGTGCTGTAATCGTGATACGAACATCTTCTCATCATTCATTGCTGCGTTAAATGTTTTTCGTGCGCCGGCAGCGCCGAAACGTTTAACAAGAAATGTATCATCGCCACCAATTACCAAGCCACCTTTTGCGTATGTTCTGCAGCGTTGAAGTATCGCCTTCATTGTAAATACCGCATGGATTGTTTCCGTTTCGTCGAACCCATATCATGTGAAAACTGGCTGTGAGTTTCCCCAGAATCATGGCCCAAAGATTACCAGAAAGTGTGTAAGTACGCTCTGTAGACTGACCGTAATAGTCCGTAATAGTAAGCGTAAGTTTATAGTTTTTATCGTAGCTATATCCACTTACACGTTGTTTAACAATTACATTATTTCCGTTAGAAGTATACGAACAATTTACGCTATGATTTTGCTCATCTTTAATTACTATTTTCAACTGATTATTCTCACCGTTAAAAAGGTACCTTTGGCATTGGCATAACCGTCATTAACTGTCGGATTATCGCGCTCTGCACTAAACTCCGTTATGGAAGGATAGAAGTACGGAACGTAAGTTCCATGCCAATTTCGTATCGTTTTAAAGCCCCTACTGTCTTCGATGATAAATTGTATGTCGCCATCCGTCATGCCCTCTAGATCAATGCTATACAAGCCGTCTGAGAGGGATAAAGGATACTGCTGTTTGTCGTGTAACACATAAGCATTTTTAACAGTAGCATAGCCTCTTACTTCTGCTTGCACTGACAATTTCTTCTTTGACAAGTATCTGAATACTTTATCTTCAGGAACTTTTTGTGTTTCCAATTTCTTTTACAGTTGTAGAGCTAATAACAGGACCGTACTTCTCTCAGGAAGGTCGATAAAAAGCCAATCGTAGCTTGCCAATCATCGTGGCATCACTCGCGCCACTTGAGTATGTTCCAATGCCTAAATATCCATACACTGATTTTGTATTTGTTGCATACTTAATCATTTCTTCTGTCGGTTTGAACACGTACTCTGTGTCAATATCATTAGTGTTCAGCCATTTCGGTCCGCTGTCACCAACCACCCACACGAGTGAGTGCCGGTATTTATCAACCTTTTTATCTAGTATTAACTTAAGTGTGTCTTTACCGTCCAATTTGACATGGTTTTTATTGTCTTTCCAAGCTGCACCACTTGATCGTGGTATATTAGGCAATTCGATAACACCGGATAGATATGCATTTGCGGCAGAGAAGTAAAAACTTAAATTTGCGTAAATGCTTGTTGAATAGTTTCCGTTATTGTCATGCCCGGCCCAAAAAGCCGCCACTGATTAACGTACCGCTTCCGTTAAGAGTTCCACCGCCTGAAACATCGGAACATCCGGTTGCAGAAAAATTCCAAGAACCAGAATAGATATACCCGACATTCATTGAGTAAGTAACTTGGATTTCTACATAGTCCCTATTCAACTCGACACTATGGTATTGCGGATTGATTCGCGCTTGTAATTCGTATGTTACCCTTGCGGCACCAGGTGATCGTGTTGTGGATTCCACAACTTGCCAATTTTCATTTAACAAGACCATTAATTAACATCTCCAATCCAATTAATAATAGATGCATCAATCTTTGCTGTTTTAATAACACCACCCACAAAACTTGTGATTTCCGCTTCGATATTCTTAGCCTCGATACGGTGAGCTCCTGCGCATAGGTACTCCAGCACCTTAGATATGCGAGCATGCTGTCGACTTTATCGAAACGAGCTAATAATTTACCATCTGAAGCAACAACACTAACACCGCTTGCATCAATAGTAGTAACTGTATCCTCCTTATCGGAACCGATGTGAAGACCCTTGTTATCAAGCTGTTCTTCTATTTCATTGATTGTCTTATCGTATTCCGATTTTTGGACCGTTCTGTTAAATCCATCAGCAGTTTGTTTCTCCAAAGTACTTAATCCTGTTTGCACAGTTTTTAAGTTCGTTTTTAGTTTCGCTCGTTTGGACTACAAGATGAGTAATACTGTCATTCAACTGAGCGATATTTGACTTGTTACTGATTGATATATCGACTAAGTCATTCAGTACCTCGTCTAGTACACCATCTGAATATCCTGTACTTTCATCTGTAAATACGGTTTTGTATCGTACCCATATCCACGCATCTTTTGTCTTCTCCGGTTGAGTTGCACTCCATGTACCGCCTGTTACTTCAGTCTTGGAAGTTGACAAATAGTATTCAGGATACACCTGTTTGATACCCCTACCTGCTTTGCCAGCTATTGACGGAGAATAGATATCCGATGTTGTTTTATCACTGTAGGTATATGTAATCTTAGTCCACAACGTATATCCTTCATTGACAAGTGGTATATTCTCTAACCACTGTCCAGTTGGAGGTACTACAGAGCTTGTACTCGCTTGATACGTTAGCTTAGGATTACCAACAATCCCTCTACCTGCATCACCTTTAATGCCCGTGAGTTCAAATGGATCATGTTTAATTTCAGAACCATTGGCCAATACATCTGCGAGCATGTACCACATGTGCTGGCCTGCTATTGATGGTGGCTTTGAGGTAGTCCATGCTGAATCTGTTTTGGATGGTTTATCAGCAGATACTGTTTGTAGATAATATTGCTTTGTGCCAGAAACTGTTCCAGCAGAAATATTTTCAACTTGTGTCTTAATTTTGTTTGTTTCAACTTGCAGATTACCTACATCGCCTTTTGCATCTTCAAGATTCTTCGCAACGATTTCAAGCTTATTAGCGTCTTGATCGACTTTTACCTGGAGACGTTTGATTCTTACTTTATCAGAAACCTTAGTAACAACAGAATCAACATTCTTTAATGCAACCTCTCCGTCAAGTTCGACAACAGACTGTGTACCTACATACTTTCGCTTAATGCTCAAGACGATACACTTGTTTCCATCATATGTGGCCGTATCGCCTAATTTAATCGTATCTTTACCAAAGGTTTTTAAACCTGACATACCGTAGAACGATTGGCCATTATACTTTGCTAAAATTGCATCTGTATAGGTTTGGCTATCGCAATAGGAATTATTTGCATCAATGTAAATTGTCTTTCCTGTATCGTTTCCTGAAGCAATCAAATTAACACCGTCATCATACGCAACACGTGAGATGGTTATCAGATCTGTTTTTTCAAAATCTGATGTAAATTCTATGTCATGATCAGCGGTAAAGAGATTTCTAAAAATAAGCGTGTTCAACTCATTGATGAGTGCATTTGTACCGCTTAACTCAGCAATCCATCCAATGTAATCGCGCATGATAATTGTGGTGTCTATCCACTGAGCTTTTTTATTCAGTACAGTATTTGATAACCCTGTTTTATCAATTCTCACACCAGCCAAATTAGACATCTCATCTAATTGTTGCGAGATGGTTGGATATTTATCCTTTTCATACGTTAACGAGCTCCTTGTACGGCCTGTTAAATTTGATCATTGCATCGTACAAGGTTAGTGATAACTTCTTCGTGTATTTCTCTGGAGCTTCTTGTACGATGAATTCTTGTGTCGGAATTTCCGTACTATCAGCTTCTTTTGGGATCGATCAAAAAGGTGTTCCCAGCACAATCACTAAGAACACCATCTGTATTGTTTAAATCGAGGTCCAACATCATGCTTGAGTGTTACCCAAAAGTCTATCCTCTTGCATGCTGTTAGACGAATTGAACGATACAACTAGGTCTGTTATTTCAACAGGTGTTGCGGTTCCTTTTTTTATATAGACTTTCATATTCTAGCACTCCGTTAAATCAAAGGTGTAGCCTTGGCTATAAACGCCATCACCGATAGCGATATACTTAAATTTACATTTACTGCAATACATTTTGTACGTTTTACGCCGCAGCGTTTTAATATCAAATGTTTCGACCATAAACTCTGGTGGTTCTAGCATATTCATTACTTCTGAAACCACTTCTAAGTCATCGATGGCATAAGCTAGCGCAATCTTCAACACACGAGAACGAATACGCATGCGATGCATGATTCCTTTTTAACGTCACGCAACGAACTGTCACTGTCGAGATCACCATATTCAGGTTCAAACTTAGTTGGCGCAGGGAGATCTTTACCATCAATTTTAATTTTAATCAATTCATAATCAATCATGCTTTAACCTCCCTTTGCTAACTGTAGTTGTTTATTTCTTTGATCTATTAGTTTTAGTAATTTATCTCGGTCAATCACGATTCCTAGATTTTGTAGTGTCTCTAGGATTTCATACATTAATTGGATTATTACTTTCGACCATTACCGCTCTTGGTGCCATCAACGCATCATCTATCGCGCGTTTGGTCTGTTCATGATCTTACTCTCAGGCGAAACGATTTCACCTTCATGGCGGTTATCACCACTAGCTAATCGTGGAGCATTTGCTCCAACGTATCCACCTTTAGTGCTAGCGCTGGAATATTAGGTAAATCTACTCGGAAGCCTTTCACCGATAATGTGGGTACCCAATCCGGTACGGTGAAGCCACACCGTTGATTCGGTTAATTGCACCATTGACAATAGCACTAACCGCATTAATTGGTCCTTTACCACCTGAGATCGTGTACTGAAAATACCACCGAAGATATCAACAATACCCTGCCAAGCTTGTTTCCAATTTCCCTGAATATTCCTGGACAAAATTAATCAAGCCACCAAATATCTGTTTGATACCATCGAAAATTTGTTGTGTTCCACTGAAGAACGCCATTACGATTCCGTTGATAAACTTAAACGATGAGCTGAAATTTGTTCCGAAAACTCTGTCCAAGAATCCTAAGAATGTACGAAGATTTCTGGACTCCTTGCATAGCTTTATCAACATCTAATGTGAAGATACCAATCAAGAAATCAGAAAAGCCTTTGAACATCGAAGTTGCACTCTTAACAACTCATCAACGAATTTACCAAGAACTGCAAATGCATCTAGCATTGCTCCTTTAATGAGTCCGCTAGCGGAGATAAGATATTGTTCCAAACCCATGCATCACCTTCTCCAATTGCTTCAATGGCTGGGTTTCAACGTTCCCACATCTACAATTGTTTTTAATGCAATGCTTAGGACTGTTACCAAGAAATTGGCTATTGGTGCAAAGTACGTTATTCAAAGTGAAAGCAGTCCGCTAAAGAGCACATCAACAGCTTTAACAAAGCACTTCTACTAAGAAGGTAGCAATCGAGTACAATGACCGTGAATACATCTAACAGAAAAGGCCTAAAGAACTAAAAACGTTATTCCATAGATTGTGAATCCCTAACAAGCTATCTAGTGCTGTCTGTACTAAAGCTCTAAAATCACTACTTGTCTGATACAAATAGATGAGCGCGGCAGATACTGCAGCTACAATCGCAGCGAAGAATAAAGCCGTTCAGTTGCGTACACAAGACTGCCTGTAACGATGTCAGCACCCCTTCACCGTTAGCTATGCCTGTAGAAAGTAAAAACCCTGTTGCTAAGGACTTTAGTGGTGCTAAAAGTCCAGTGAATACACCTTTAATAGCACTCCAATTCTTTATGATTCCAAAAGTCGCAAATCCTGCAAACATTCCACCTAAAAGTGAAGTGATGATTACTTTGTGGTCTTTTTAAAAATCCAGTAACTTTATCGAACACCCTTTAACGCGATTGTAGATCTCGTCTACTCCGCTCATGTCAATCGAGCCATCAGGAATACCTAAAGATCCAAAGTCAGCACCACCGCCTCCAGCGCCTCCACCTCCTCCGGAGTCTGAGTCTCTGAGTCATGCAATACGTTTAAATCATCGAAGCCAGCAAGGGCTCCTTTTAATTTATCTGCAGCTTTACCTGCCTTACCAAGTCCAGACGTTAATCCACCTGCAGCAGCACCAGCCTTACCTATATTGGAAGCTATTGCTCCTGTAGCACCTGCCGCGCCTTTTACCACCAGTTAACAATCTGGTGAATGCAACGAAGTAATTAGCAAGTGTCTGTAGACCTCCTAGAATGACGTTTATAACGCCAATAATTGGAGTTAATACATTTATCAAACCTTGGCCAATTGTCGCCTTAAGCTCTTCAAAACGAAGTGATAGGACACGTGTACTATTTGCCCAACCATCTGATGTTCTTTCGAAGTCTCCTGCAGCATTAGAAAGTGCGTTCTGTACGAATGCTAATCGTAATACTACCTTTTTCTTGCTCTGACATCTTGGCTGTTGTTTTACCGAAGCCGTTCGTCAAAGCATATTCATCAAGAGCCGATTGAGTCATAACGACACCCAAGCTCTTGAGTGATTCTGTTTCACCTGTAAATACAGATTTCAACTTAGTGAATGCCTCATCATTCGATAGATTATAGAACGATGCCACATCACCTGTTAATGTCGTAATAGCCGAAGCCATATCGTACGATGCAGCTTCACCGTAGCCAAATGCCTGCGCCATAGAACCAAGTTGTCCCATGTACTCTTTGGCTACCTTTTGCGACATGCCAATACTTGTTATTGCGTTACGTGCAAATTCGTCTACACGTTTTGACATTGTAGGGAATGTAACGTCAACAACGTTTTGGACTTCAGCAAGGTCAGAGCCCAATTGAATACATTGCGATCCGAATCTCAGCTAAAGCTGTAATGGCCAATACTTTGCCAATCGTAGCGCCAATAGCATTAAATCTTCCAGTTAAGATGCTATCCGCCTTATTCGCAACTTTCGCTACATCTTTTTCAAGATTGTCATTAAGCTTGACACCTAATTCAACGGACCCTACTTCTGTTGCCATCTAATCACCTCTCATTTCTACGAAGCCAATGCCTTCATGGCTTCTTCAAGGGCTCTCATAGACTGCATATAGGACTTGCTATCGATAGGTTTCTTGATCTGTCTTGCCTGCCACTCATCCCGTATCCTTTTATCGCTTGCAGACATGTTTTTGATGCGTTCTTTATCCGTAGTGGATCCCAACATCAACTACATGTCCTAATGGCATATCACCATTCAATCCAGTAAGTAGAGTACAGAACTCTCCCCACTGCATTTCAGGCTCATATCTTAAACGGATTCCGTATTGCTGAGTAACTGAAGCATCGATTAAATCCCAATCCTCAAACAAGTCATAGTAAGACTCATCGTTATGCTGTGGTGTTACGAAAAGTTTTTTCCATTTCTTCAAATGACTTATCTGTAACAAGAGCCATCATTCCGATGAATAGTGATTGATAAGCTGTAATAGATAACTCCATTGCTTCGATTTCTTTAAAAAGCCTCTTCTCCAAGACCTAACAATAGCCTTATCGATTCCATCTACGGAAGCTGCACCATCATTAAGTATTGCGTTCATCTGTAGAACTGTATTTTTGCGATACGTCAACTTTATAAGTTTTTCCTTCTGCAACTTGTAAGAACTTAGGCTCATTTACGAGCTTTGCACTAATATCGATAATTTTTCCCATATACATTTAAAAGGGCAGCCGTCGTGACCGCCCATTCCTTTCTATTTTTTTGTTTTTTAAACTGCTGGAGTATAAGTTGGCTTTCCATCAGAGTTAACTGTAAACTCTAATGCTCCAACATTTGTTAGTCTCCACCTTCAGCAGATGTGACATCCACAATCGCATTGAAGGCTAACTTCGCGCCACTTACCATTGTCCATTCAAATGGAATCGTAGCTTCCTTGCCTGTCTTGAAAGCAAGAGAAGCAATGTAGTCGTTTCCTTCGTCACCGATGTTTCTCTTACCCTTGAATTCGATCTTCAAAGACTTGGAAGTCATCAGACCACGCTGCCAACCTTTTTGTATCCATTGGATTCCAGTTTTCAATACCATTAGAGAATGATACTGAAAATGACTCCAAATCAGCTACATTAACCTTCTTTTGGGTATCTTTTGTGCCAATATCAAACTTGAATTCATTGTTGAATACTGGGAATACACCTGTATATTTTTCAGACATATTATTTATTTCCTTTTCGTAATATATTTCAATTTCTATGACTGATTCATAGATTCCTTTATCATCCGTTCCAACGTCTTGTGGTTCTGGGACTAGCATATTAATAAACTGTACTTTCCAATCACCTATAGTTGGATGCTTTGCATTCATGATTGTTTCAAAAAGCATATTTGCCGCTTCATCGGTTTCCCTGGCATTGTTGTTCCAGTGAATCAATAACGATGCGCGTTTAACGTTGTAAGAGGATTTGTTTCCTAATGCTGTTATTGGACTGCCGAAGTAGATAACTGATATACACCTATTGCCTTATCAGGCTTCTGATCTAACTTACCGATATAGTAATGTTCAAATAAATTTAGTGTTTTCAACCAGTTTCTAATTTCATAAAGTCTCATTGTACTAGACATCTGCACACTCCTTTACAAACGATTCAAATCGTCTTTTTACCCAACCTGCATATTTGCCTTTAGAGGTCCACGGTTCAAACCACTTACCACCTGCATGCTCATTGTTTTCTGTACGGAAGTTGTATTCGGATGAAAATAAAAGCTTTCGAGCATACGGAGTGGATGAAACTACATAAGCGTTATCAGGATTACGCGTGTCATCAACGAACGTGTTCTCCTGCAGGGTTCCTTTATCAAACGGTATCACTTGCTTATCTCGCACATCTGTGCGGATAGCATCAGCCGTTTTGTACAACGCCTGCCGTAATCCATCTCGCAATGTAGCAACGTTTCCGTAATGGATTCTAACCTTACCAAGATCTACCTCGCAATAATTCACGCTTCCATCAGGATTGCGTGCCTTCTTTCCAGAAACGATAGTTCTCTTCTCTCCGAAGATAATCGCCTCACCTGTGCCAATTTCAAGCACGCTAGGGGCTATATCTCCGTTAAATAGGCAACACCCGTCAACTGCACAAACGTCTCTTTATCGGTGCGTATGCGCTTTGCAGAGCCTTGATAATTGCACAATACATCCAACTCTAAAGCTTTGACCGGTGCTCCATCTTCATCGATTCCTTCTTGATGGAAAGTCAGGTGAATTGGAGTCTTACAGAACTGTGGTAAAACCAAAGATGGCCAACTACCCATAATAGCCAAACCCTCTATAGCAAAGCCCAGTTCTAAGCAGTATTTGATACAACTCTTCAGGAATCGCGATCCCACCTTCTACATGTAGATTCCATGATTGGCCAAACTGCATTGAAACACCGTTGATCGCGTAGCTACTAAGTACGTTTCCAACATGCTTTCATTTTGATAAAGAAATTTCTGCTTGCCGGCATATCACATCTTGTATAGAAGACTTTACGAAAAGGGGACAGGCTGTCAAAGCCCATCCCTTCGATTCTTCCTCTACAGATAGTGTTAACTTGCCGCGAAGCAATCGTTAAAAATCTATCAGCATTATCCTCAGTCAAGATAATACCGTTATAGGTGCCCTTGTAATACGCTTTATCGACGTATTGCATTTACATCACCTCATTTCTTGTTGCTTTTCTTATCTGTTTCTTCGATTTCAGGCTGAATCTCCGGTTCAACAATTGGCTCAATAGGCTCAACGTGTTCAACCGCTTCTAGATCCACTTCTTTAACGAAGATTTTTCCACTGTTTCTGCCATAATCTGCACCTCTTATTAAGCAACGTGGTGGCAATATACACCAGCAAGCTTGTTTTCATACACATCAACTAAGCCATACTTGCGGTAGCCAAAGATATAGCCGTCTGCTGTTTGGTTCTGATCAGGTGTAACAATCTTAGGAGCGACGTGCTTGTTGTACTTTAAGATTGCGGACTTTTCAACGATCATGAAGTTGATTTCCTTACCGGCCGTGTTCTTTCTGAAACCACCCGCTTCTTCTCGCCAGTCTTACCATCAAAGTGAAATCAATTGTTGTGTAGAAACGAGCTTGTGGAACTTCTACAACCTTTGAGAACTTGTTTAAAACAGCCTTAGACTTTGTTGTGTCTAGATCATCAATCAAGCCCTTTAATGTAGGCGTGATGTAAAGGATACGGCTTTCTGTTGGAACCTGGTCTTCATCCATCTTTGTAGATGCTGTACGTAACGCCTAACCACAGCTTCACCTGTAGCTAATGCACCAGTTGCACTTGAAACGCCTGTCTTACCTGCTAACTTGCAAAAAGTAAATGCGTCTCCTTCAGGCGCTACCTTTGTACGTGTGAATTCGCCCATAATCTTTGGAGCAATCACGTTCATTGTCTTCTTCATCCATGTTGTCTACATTGAATGCACGACCACGCTCATAGTTAAACTTAACAGTTTCATACTTGAACTTAACATTGCCCCTTTGTAGCCTTCGTTACGGGTCATACTTTTCCTAAACCATCCATCTCTAACTTAGGAATAACAATTTCATTGCGTTTGCTCTTCTTTAGCTAGTTCTGGATCTGATTCTAGATCGGCTGTTAATGATGCGAGTGCATAAACCTGATCTAAGAGTGGTACATACTTTTTGCATATTCGATTGTATTTGGCATTTAATATTCCTCCTATTTTTTTAACACTAAAATTTTTGGCAAGGACATCATCTAGTGATGCCTTTGAGTTGGAGCCATCCGCTCCGATTTTTGTGAAACCTTGTGTTGTCGCTCCAGTCTGTACCTTGAAATCAGGGAAGGCTTTTACTACCTCTTCGATAGCAGCTTTAACGCTATCTTCATTAATTTCCCCTTTATTGTTTAACAACTTGGAACGATCAATAAGTTTTGCTAAGAAAGGTAATTTTTCAGCGCTAACACCTTCAGCAAGTTCTGAAATCTTCTTATCGATTTCAATATTTTGAATCTGTAGCTTTAAACGCTGATTTTCTGCAAGCATATCCGCTTGTTCTTTCTTTTAGACTGCTTTGTCAGCTTCTTTTCTTATCCTTGAACTCTTTGATTGCCTTATCCATTTCATCAGCAGATACGCCTTGCTCCTTTTAGATACCCTTTTTAAGGCAGCATATTGAGCTGTGATCCACGCTTATCTAAAAACATCAGCAATCTTGTCGTAGTCGATAGAAACGTTTGTATTTGCTCCTTTCGCGCTAGGTGAAGCACCATTGTTGTTATTTCCATCTCCTGTGTTTGGTTGTGCTCCATCATCAGCAAAAAACTGAATGTGAAGCGGATACTTTAATACGTCTTTCATAGTTCCTCCTGTTTTTGAGTGTCTCCCTAAATCAAACACGCACAGTTTTTGAGGCTTGTCGTGATTGGCCATAATCACTACTCTTCTGCAGTGACTTCTTCTGTTTCTTCGATAATTTCTTCATCTTCTCTTACAATTTTCACCACTCCGAACATTGTAAGAAGCTCAGCACGTTCTTGATAGCATTCAAATTGATCATCAACATTCATCAACTTATCTCGCTCTCTATCGAAAATAATCCTGTGACTTTTTACTTGCACCATTCCCTTTCTCCTTTCATGCATGAAAAAGCACCCTGCTCTAGGATGCTTGATAAAAACTTATTATCTATCTTCTGAATGTAGCGCTTCTCAAGTAAATCGAATTCTTCTTGCTCTTCCGGAGTTAGTACGACTCCTTTTTCACAATTACATCATTGTGAATAAATTCAATTTTTCCAGAGATTAATTTACCAATAATCGGAATCATATTTTTACCTCCTATCCATTTTGATTTTTACCAGAGATTTGATCGTATTACAAACTTTATTGTTAGTTATACTAGAAAAATGCCTCAGCTACGGCTTCGCTATCGGTATATGCATATTTTTGAAATATATTTACTAATAATTTCATCCGATTTATTTAATCCGCATTTTTCCAGAGCTTCATCTAATAACTCCGTCGCATATGTATGTTGATTACAGTCATTAATGATTTTTTTCAACATTTGGAACTCCCACACTATCTGTGTTTATCCTAATATTGTATTTATCCTCTAACACATGGCATAACTCATGTTTCAAATAATCTTCTAATGTCTTTTTAGGCGATAGTTCCGTATAGTTCAGTTCCGATATTTTTCAATAGCTTTTAGCATTAGAAAAAAATAGTTACTATTTATATTCAATACGCTTCTCAAATCACTATCTAGATTCTTTGTTGACATTAAGTTTTTAAGACTCATAGGTTTGAAAAAGATTTCGCTCAATCCCGTTCTTTAAAGAAGGGATTTCTTTATCTATTAAGTTATGCAAAGCTTTATCTACTCCCGTAGCACTTCTACCGGAATATCCTTATAGTCACCTTGTAAATTCGCACCCATCATCTCCCCATCGCGTATTGCCATGAAGCGTTCTTTATCGAACTGCTCTGCTTGTTTTACATACTTCTCATCAAGCCCTATTAACTGTTGTTCTTTATCCGCATGTTCCTTAATTTTGTCTTCACTTAAAGAGCCAATCTGCAATCTTCTTTCACGTTGAATCTGATGCTGTAGGTAGTGATGCTCTTGCGAGCCTGGTGGATTCTCATATGTTAGCTGTCTTGGGTCCCCATCATCATCGTTATCCATGCCGGGATAATATGTGCTTAAGTGATGTTTACAGTTTGGATGGAATAAGCCACCAGATATGCCCGTACTTAGCAAAGGTAAGTTAAGTTCTTCAGCTTCTTCTGGTGTTCCTCCACTATACACGTCATCTACATACACGCGCCCCTGCCACGGTTGGCAGGTTTTAGAACACATACCATACTTTGATACCTTGACTGTATGTACACCTAACTCCTGACGTTTAGCGCCGTCTGCATACATACCGATACGCTTATTCGTTGTACGTAGTGACATCTCTGAGTATGTTGCCATATTGACGTGTCTGCCACCTTTGTACACGACACAATTAATCCCTCTAGTAAGAAAATCATTACTGGCCATATCAATCGCTTTATCAAGTGTTCCTGCGCCACTTGCTAAATACGTTTGAGCATTGTAGATGACTTTGCGGTATTCATCATTAGCTTTACGCAGCATTGCGTGTTCAGCCTTCACTAGATCACCAGTTGTCGCTTTAACTAAAGCCTGCACCTTACTGGAGTGTACGCCAAAGAAATTTGTTTCTTTTTGGCCAAGAATGCTATCAAGAAACTGCTCATTGATTGCTTTGAATTCCGAAGAAAAAAGTCTTGGATTTTTCTTCTTGAATTCCTCCAAAGACTTTAGCTGCTCAGCCTGCCACCTAGACCAGGTGAAACCATACTTATTTTCTTCTTCATTGTGCTTTTCCAATTTCGTCTCATAGACGAAATCAGTTCAAGCTCGATACGTCTAAACGCTTCAGCAATATCGTAGTCCATTAACTAAACATGTCCATATCCGCAGGCACATTTGGCTCCGGTAGCTGCACCGCACCGCTTTCTTCTGCAATACGCTGCGCTTCTTCATCTTTCCAAGCATCTTCTTTAGATTCGCCATACATCTCGTCTGCGCGGTTCTAATTGATTACTCCGCCTTGCTTAGCCTTAGTGACAGTTTCGACAACAGCCTCAACGATGGATTTGCATACTCGCCGAAATCAACATTCACATCAAGATCAAGTAATTGTAACAAGCCTTTGTTGTCATCCGTCTTTTACCATAAGCACACTTGTTATTAATTTAGGGACCATCTCTGTAAAGGCATCAACGATCGCGTTTCTTGTGTACAGTGTTGTTTTCTCTCTCTGCTGAGCTTCAGCATTCTCTAACTTCTTCGTATCAATGCCTAGTGTGGATGGACTTATTAAGCCTTGTAGACATAGATCCAAATAAGTAATGTAGCTCTGCAGATAGTTCTCTGTTGGATTGAAGCTGTACAACGCTGATTTGCTGTTTTGCATCCTCACCAATAGCGTTTCCTGTTTTTTATAAAGCGATCGTCAAAGTCATTTGGTAACAGGTCCATTCCATTAGCGCCTTTAGGCACCAACGAATCAGGAATATACTTTTGTCGCACGCCCTGCTCTAACTGCATCTGCCCATTGCGAAACAACCTCATCAAGCGCATCATGGAATCCTTTTTCTTATCAAAAATTGATTCACCTCGACCTTTGTACATAGTTGATTCAAAAGATAGAAAAAGGGATTGCCATCATAAAGCTTCCTTTGTTTTTGCTTCTCTCATCATATCCAGCCAAATTGCACGTCTACTGGTCCTTTTGTTTCTTCTAGCTCATAAAGGTCCGTCTTATCCAAACTGTAACTATTGATATGAAATAGCTCATACTTAACATAGCCATACCTGTAGCGTTCCTTTAGTAAGTACTTACGTGTTGTGCCTTCTTGAATCTTAACCGTTTTAAAAACAATCTCCACTAATCTTCCACGCTTGTAGATTAAATCAATCTTATCTCCTGGATAAAACTCAATGATTGGCTCATCCGAAACATCGCTATCAACCGAAATCTTGAAAGCTCCATCCCCAACATACAGAGTATCTTTGATTGCTTGCTTGAATAATTTCTTTAAATTGTTATCATCTGAAATCTTCTGCCATTCGTCATTACGCTTATTGACTTCGATTTTATTCAGATCACGAATAACAATATCCGTTAGTACTCTTACCGTTAATCCTGGCAAGCCTGTATGAATCTTGTGATAGGTGTAGACGGTGTTGCTCCCCAGAATGTTGCATTCTTATTGCTAGTGTCCTTTATTTGCTTATAGAGCGCGATAATTCTGCTGGCTGACCATCCATACTCGGTTGACTGCGTTAAATTCATAATCATAGGCTTCGTCAATCGTTACACCTTCTCGATCGGCCAGGTTTTATTTCAAGCCATGACTGAATAGCTTGCTTGATGTCATTCCAATACCATTGGTTACTTTTCCTCCAATTCCTGTTTCTCTTAAATGGCAATAAGCATACTGATTTGCATTAATCAGTATGGTCGTTACCATCTTCAGGTTGTATTTGTTTTCCTTCCAGCTGTACACTTCCAGCTCGTGTATGTGTTTCTTACAGTGGTCTAATACTAGGTAATCACCTTTTTGCAATCCATCCAAGCTGTAGATTGATACGGTCAATAATCTTTGTTTTCTTGTATGCTGGTATCACCTCGTAGATGCTGCCATTCAAGCGTTTGTATTTCTGCCATTCTGTGATGGTTGTTGATGAGCTGAATCCAAGAACATGTACTTTCGCATATCCCCACTCTCTCTCGATTGCGTTCTGCAAAGTCCACTAGTCTTTCGACTGTATCACTGTGCAATCGGAATCTGCAGGTCCGCATTGTTGTAAACTTCTTCATCAAGCGTAATCAGCTTGCCATCAACTGTTATTCCTTGGAACAACATTGCAATCGTATCGGGTGACTTTTGTGAATAGGCTGTATCAATACCTACAGTGAAAACCTTAAAGGCCTTCCTGAGCTTATCTTTGCCGCCTATTTGAGCGATTAATCGCTCGTGTGTAATAACATTCGTCTTGCGTTCGAAGTTGCTAAAAACAAGCCCTGTGGCTCTTCCGCGAAGCCCCTTGATTTTATTCTTCCAAAGCTTCGTACCAACAGGCACCGATTCGATGATCTGCTTTTTCTTTTCTGCAGATAATCCATAGTTATCATCGAAATTAAAAAACCAGTGTACCCAGTTTGGATGCTCTGGTTCGTTTAGGTCGTTTAGAATCTCTTGTGGCGTTTCCTTTGTCCATTTCTGAATAGGGACGGCAACGGTTGATGTACTCCTTATACACCGGCAATGATGGATGCATCAGGGTTAAGCGTCATCATGGTATAGTCTGCACGCATAATAGACTCGCGCACAAATTCCATGTTAGCTGTGTTTACCTCGTCAATAAGTAGACAACCGTACTGACCACCTAATGCATCTTTCCACTTCTCTTTGTGGAATATCCAACGATGAAGACAATCTTGTCTCCGGTTGTGGCATGCACGATCAAATGTGGCATCTTGTACTCTTTGGATCCATTGCCACGGTACTCAACCAAATCCCCGAAGTCATCCAAAATCCCAAGGTCTTTGTTAATCAGGTTCTTCTCTCAGTACCTGTATCATCACCAGCGATGATGTGGAGCTTCTTATGCGATTGCCATACCTTCAAGATGAACTTATAAACCCCAACGGTTGTTTTACCTGCAGCAGTTGAACCTTCAAGTGCTTCCAGTTCTGCATCATACTTTAGAAATGCTTTGAACTTAGGAGATAAGATTAATCGCAACGCTCATTCTTCATCAGCAACCTTCAACTGTTCGATTACATCGTCAACCCTAGACTGCTTTGTTTCTAATCCACCTGACAGTTCGACTTTCTTTTGGAACATGCCTAGATGTTCGCCTATTAACTTCAAAGCCGTATTAGCTCCTTTACTGTCAAAGGTAAACTCCAGCATCAGAATCAACATGATGGTGTGATTCTGAATCCCTACACCAACCGGAGTAGCTTGCATACATCTGTTTTTAACTTCGATAAGGTCTTTAAGTACATCTGCTGCAGTTATCTTAACCTCTTGAGCAATCTGCTCTTTCAGCTCACGCACGTACGCGGTAACGTTAGCATTTGCAGCAGTCTACTAAATTAGCAGATGCAGTTCCATCGCTTTTACGGTTGGTATACACTCAACTTATAAGCACGTATTGCGTTTTCAGATCGACCACGTACTCTTCACGAAACGCTTTTTGCTTATCTGTTAATTTCTTCATAGGCTTGCCCTTTTCTACGTCATCACACATTGAAAACTATCAGCCGGAAAGCTATATACACAAAAGGAGTACTTATTGAATAGTTTTTAGGGTGATTTCAAATTGCTGATAGCCTGAATGTGCATGCAGAAAACCACAAGCATTTCTGCCATGGTGCCTACGCCCATTATACACCTAAAAGTCGTGGGACATGTCCCAAAAATTAAATTAATCATCAAAAAGTAGGTTGTTTAAAAATCGCCCTGTTTATATTTGCCACATGAGTAGACCTATAACTACTCTGAATGTTCTTTTTGTATTGACCAAAGGTACGCCATCTCGATCCAAGTTCTAAAAGCACACCTCTAAATCAACATCCATGTCTATCATAGAGGTAACTAACATACTTCTGCACAGTATTTATGAAATCTTCATCTTCTATATCTGCTTTTACTACCTCTCCACTGAAAACCATCCCACTTCGTCTATTATGAAGGTCAGGCTTTTATAACTTTTACAATCGTACGATAATTAGAAACTTTTTCTTGCACATTATTTTCTAAATTTTTCACATCAATAGGAACCGAAAGACGTTTGAACATATCTTGAGGAATCGAAAACTTCCATCATTTCCAAAATCATAGCTTAGATATGTGCCGACCATCTTTTTCAACGGCTCATCGTTTCAGATAACGATTTTCAAGTTGTGGAATCATTCGTATATACGTTATAAGAATAATTATTGATTGTTACAGTTGAACTGTCATGTGCTTCTGCCTTTACATTATTGCGATATATCAACAGATTTAGGCTTTTCACCACCTAATATGAGTTCTACTGCTTCCTTTAAATGGTCAGAATGGTAGGAACGTACTGCACCAAAGGAGAAATGGCTGTCATAATTTCCTGTACCTCTTGAATCACAACGACAAAGCTTCCTTTTCAACATTTTTAACAACGAATTTACAATATTGTTCCTCTTTTACAGTTTTATCAGCTATAACTTTTAGCGCTGTAACAGTAGAACTTAATGTGTTCGTCAAAGTTTCCAAATCGATATCATTGTCTCCACTAATGCGAATCTTCATACTTTCAGTATTCATTACTCATCCTTTAATATGCTTTTTCACATTATCACCCACTTTCAAATTAATTTCAACAGTATATCACTCTAAACCGCCTAGACATAGTACTCTTTCCGTTGTACATATTTTGTGCCAACTCTCTTAAAGTTTTCTTGTACTTGTACCTCTGCTCAAGTAGCTTTATGTCTTCTTCATCCAGTTTGTCTAGCTTCACCTGCACTCTGCTGATCAAGTATAGCAGGTCTTGCTTCTGCTTTATAAGCTGGTCCTGCTCCTGGAATAGCTCCAGCATGTTAATGTCGCTGTAGATTCTAGTACCTTTTCTGATACTTTCAGCCTCTTCTGGGCTCATGATTCTAGGACTTCCAATTGAGGTAAGCTGCGTATCAATTTCAGCTATGCGATAATTCACATCTTCTAATTGACGTCTGTACTCATAGTGATTTCTTAATTCTCTGTCAATCACTTGCAAATCTTCTCTGTATGGATCTTCGTTAATCATTCCTTACTTCTCCTTTTATCCCTCTTATGCAGGCTGTTCGGCTCACTTGTAGCTCGCTTATCTGAATCACCGACTTACTTATCTCTTGGTCCCTCAGATAAGCTCGTAATGATGTTGTGCGACAATCTGTGCTCTTCGCGATAACAGTGCTAGATTGCTCAGTTCTAGATTTTCTTTATTCTTATCCAAGAAGGTAACCGTGAGTCCTTCGGACAGGACCATTCGCTTTTTCCCAGATAGAGTCTGTGTGTCAGCTTCCACTTGTTTGGCTCTACCTTTGTTTGAAAAATATCCATCTGTATTTTTGACGGTCGTTCCCACTGAAGATGGTTCTAGGACAATGCCCTTTTTAAATCTAGTCTTCTCGCTGTTTGGAATTTGAAACCGCGATCGCCCTTATGTTTGTCGATTCTGCCCTTTTCAAACCAACCAGTTAAAGCCACTAGAAACATTGTGATTCTTTCCAAACTTTTATCTGTTTTACTCGGCGTTGCTTCTCAAAGCGTTCACTAAATTTATTTTGTTAGTTCTACGTTTCCTGTCCCTTTGGCATTATCACGGATCCACTGTTCTTGTTCATCAGTGAATACTCTGTTACTTCTCATGTTTCTTGTTCTCTAGCAACATCTCTGGAATCTGTACGCTATTGCATCTTCCATATTCAAGCTGCGTTTTAGTCGCCTCTAATGCTGTCTTTGCATTATTGACTAGTACGCTGCCTACCTTTGCGATTGCATCTGCTCTTTCGATTTCTTTCAGTTCTTCCTGCGATGTATCCTCATCGCCTGAGTCTTTCTAGCTCTGCAAAAAGGTGATTGTTCAAACCATTAGTGTGTTTCTGGCATTTCATTAGCCTCCTAAAGTTTATTTCTTCTTTCCATGAATGCTTGTTCGATTAGACCTTTTATGGTCTCGACTGCTTTTATCTGTTCTTCGTATGGGTCACGTCCATACATTTTTTTCTTTGCTTGAAGAAGTGACAATTCTGTTTTGAATATTTTTCTAAGGTCTTCTATTGAAAAAATCGGTGTTTCGATAGCCTCAAATACATTCATCATTATGTAGCAACACCTCTACTATTCGCTTGAACTTTTTGTTCCATCAGAAATAAGTCAAAGCTATTAATATCTGTGTGTTGATTGTTTCTCATGGCTTCTCTTGGTTGCTTCGATTTTCGTATAGCTCTCGACCCTTGGTCTTTAGCTTTTAAGCTCTTTATACTGAATCATCTATCTCCATCTCCCTGCTCGATCTAGCTAGGCTCGTTACAACAATTCCGAAGAAATAGCCTAGTACAAAACATACTGCTCCTGTTAAAACATTATTCTTCATCCTCCACTTCTTCATAATCAATCTGTCCATGTTCATATCCTGCTTGATACAGATTTTTGACGATAACAGCCATCATTTTTCCATATATTTCTGAATACCTTCATTTTCATAAATTCTGCTAAACGATGCTATTTGAATTTTTCGTCTGATGCAATTAGTACAGGATTTCAAACCCTTTAACTTACTAACTTCTATACTTACAAATTCATTCATAGTCCTAGTTCATCTAAGGTGTATTCCTTTATACACTTTCATACCTTTTGTACATTGTTTCTTTTCAAAAAGTTGGAAATGACATTCTTTCGCCATCGTACATAACAAATAACAAATATTCTTCTTTTTCTAGATAAATATATTTTTGCAATATATTTAACTCTATCTCTAAACGGCTTAATTACAGCAGATAATATGCTTTTCAACATCATTAAGAATTGGTTCTTTATATTCTTCTTCTAGCCATGAAAGAAATAGACTTAAATCTGCTCTATTTAATAGAATTGGTTTTTCAAATACCACATTTGTTCCATCTAAAAATCTTGAACACCTGTGATGGATTATTTTCACCTTCAATTTTTGAATGTTAATTTCGTCATCCATACTTGTTCTTTGTTCTTCATTATTCTCTCCTACTTTCTTGATTTCTATCATCACCCAGGATGCCAAGACCAAATCCACTTAGATTCAGCTGGACGATATTTTTGTCGTCTTTAAAAATCCCAGTTCCTGCATTACATCCTGTAGCATCTTGTTCGCATTATCTAAATCGGGTTTGTTGGTACATGGTTCGCCGTTTTTATGTTTGCCAGCAGGAAAGCCCCCAAATAATATTTAACGTAATTGGACCGTCAATCGGTTTATTGGGAACGTGTGCAGCTAGATGAGCACGATACTTATTTCTTGCATCGACTGCGCTGCTATTTGTATAAATAGTCTTGGTCTTGAAGTTGACCTTTTTTTGTTGCGCCGTAGTAGTCGGTGGAATCATTTGTAGAAATATCTGCATATTATTTTTCATCCTCTTCTTTCTCGCGCGTTAGGGATGGAGCGTGTGATGTTGGGAATATGCCCGCATCTTAAGCGGGGCATTTCCCTACTCACACACATCCCTGTCACACACCTGGGACATTTACAAATGTATATTTATATACGTTTTTGTCCCAACTAAATGTCCTAGGACAATAACATGTTCTTGTCCTGTGTCCCAAGTTAAATTTAAAGGGTAGGACAATAACGTACTCTGTTTTTGTCCCAACTAAATGTCTTAACCTTAAAAAGATACATGGGACATATAAATTTTTACGTTTTGTGTCTCAACCTCAATATTTTTAATAACAGTTGTTTCTTCACCTTTTTGGACACTTTTTATACAGTCCGTTAGACTCTTTTTATACGCCTATAGATTGTCTCAACGCACAATTCATCAGCAAGCATTCCAACAGTTACCTCATCGTGTTCTTGTGACAGATTTTCAAACGCAATTCCAAACTCATTTAAACGTTGATTTGAATTTTTCTTCAGGGGTTTTTCTTGCTTTCATTGCACGTTGCCATGAAGGTAACTCTTCGTCAAGCGGTATTCTGCAAGTACTCCTGTTGTATCGACTGTATGAATCGGATAGTTGAACCATATGTCAGTTTGCTGCGGCTAGGGAATTTCTCTAGTGTCATATCTACTCGCCACGCTGTCATTTGCGATGCCTTTAACTCCGCTTGTTGTGTGATGATTTCAATCTGCTTATCATTGAGTTTTTTCTTGATTGTCACAGAATCATACAAATGGCCACCCATCTGTTTTCTGCTCATAAAATCATCGTACGGAATTGTTTCGTAGTATTCTGGGCTGTATTGCTTTATTATTCTCGCCCATTCATCGCATACAGCTTTTGTTTATCTGTTGCTCCGTAACACCATCGTTTAAAGGTATCTGAATGAGGTCTATCATTGCATCCGGATCACGTGAGAATACACCAGAACCACTGGCTCTATCCATTGACTTCTTGCTACCCTGTGAGCCTTTTGAGTGATGGTGACAGTAGATAACAGCACAGTTTAATGCACTGGCAACTTTATCAAACTGATTGGTAAACTTGGCCATTTGCTCGGCACTATTTTCATCACCTGTAATAACTTTATAAATTGGGTCGATAATAACAGCAATGTAATTTTTCTGTGCACGTCTAATTAACTTAGGAGTTAGTTTATCCATTGGGACTGCATTACCACGAAGATTCCATATTTCTACATTTCTTAGGTTTGGTCTTTGAATTCCTAACTTTCGTACACATCTTTAAATCTGTGTAGCAGCCAGCGCGATCCAATTCAAGATTGATGTATAGAACTTTACCTTGCGCACAATCCCACTTATTAAGCCACTTACAGCCTTCTGCACCGCAATCGTTAACTCAATCAATGCAATGACTTACCTGCTTTTAGATGGCCCAGCACAAGCATCTTATGGCCTTGTCTAAGCACGTCATTGATTAAACATGGCGCTAACTCAGGAAGATTGCTCCAATCATCTTCAAGGCTCTCTGGATCAGGTAAATCATCGTTAATTGATTCGATGTATTCTACCCAGTCATTCCAGGACTCCTCACCGATGTTGGTTGCAATTAGATACTGCCGATTGTTGCCACGTTCGAAGCCAGGCATTCTACTTAGTCGACTCGATTCTTAGTGGATGTATCTACATCCAATCCATTCTGTTTGCATACTTTGAACAAGTAATCTACTCGTTCTGAGTATTCCTTTTCATTGGATGCTTTCGATACGTACAATTGCATGAATGCTCTTGTTGCCTGAGTGAACTAAAGCTGCGATTGGCAATTCTAGCTTTGTCATAAGCGAGTACTGCATATCGATATTTTTGGGTGTCTGATTCAACCAACGCGTATTTGAAATCTGTGATATTGTCAATCTTGCAACCACCACCATCCATAGGATTGAAACTAATCCATGCGCCACAATTAGATCGTAATCATAGAACACATCTTCAATCCTTTTTAGCGTGGTCTAGTTCATCCATTAATCTGCCTGCGTGTCTGTCATAGTTTTTTGACCAGGATGATACTTACCATCCCCGATCTTGGAAACATTTGACACAATATGCTACGTGGTCGTTAGGGTGCGTAGATTACCGATAAATACTTTCTAATATCTTCAACTGGATTCCAATTCTGACTTCAGGTAACTTTTCATAATCCATCATGCTCTTTTATCAATGACACGATAGTTAAATTCAACAGTTTCACCGTCAAACAATCCACGCGCACCACCTTTTAATGATTGGTTGATAATCTGCAGAAATATATCCGTTCTCACCTGCCATCTTGAAAATGGTGCTCTCGAGTGATCCCACTATTGATCGAATGAATTCCACTTCTTTTCACATTCTGCGCCGCATGATAGCGGCCACCATCTTGTGATAGACCATCTATCCCACATATCTCACTGATGCACCTTCATATTTCAGAGCCATGCCCATATTGCACCACTCTTGGTAGTTCATAAAGCTTTCGGGATCGATATACCAAGTGCTGCGCTTAAATCTTCTAATCTATCTTCCATATACTAATTCCCTTTTTGGGCTGTATATTCTGCAGGATTAACTCCTGACGGTATTCTCCAGTTGTTTGCTGAAATACGTGCGATCATGTTGTTTGCTTCAGTAAAATTCTATGTACCTGCATGCGCAAATCCACGTCCTTCTAAGAAACGAATCTGCTTAGGTGTAGATAGTCCAGCATCACGACGCTCTGCAATCTATCCATGATAAGTGCTGCTTACCGGCATTTTCAATTTCATCAGCAAAGATTCCGAACTTTCACGCATCTTTTTGTTTCTTGCTGACTGGTGCCATTTCCCATCCAAATGAAGGAGTATATCCAGTTAAGTCTTCAGCTTGAATACTCATTTCAAACTGTAATGGATCTACAAGCTTGCGTTTACGTGTCTTCATTTCTTCGAGCTGTGCCTTTAGGGCTTCTTCTCTTTGTGCTTGTACATCTGAAGATGCTTTTTCTGCTTTCTTCAATGTCTTCAGTGACAACCGCTTTCCGCAAGATTTTCGGTCATCTTTTTGGCCACTTCTTTATCCGTACAGATGATGTCTGCAGGTCTACAGAGCTCATGTCTTTCAGACAGCCATAAGAAGTCCAGGATAAGCAAATCTTCTTTCCCTGGAGAAAGTCTCGTTCCTCTTCCTACCATCTGACAACAAAGGCTTCAACCTTTGTTGGACGTAATACAACAATGCACCTACATCAGGACAATCCCAACCTTCAGTAAGTAACATTGAGTTACAGATAACGTTGTACTTGTTATCACTGAAATCTTTTAGAATCTGCTCGCGATCGTCCGAATTACCGTTTACTTCTGCAGCTTTAAATCCGTGATTTATCAAAATGTTTTTGAACTTTTGCGATGTAGCGATCAACGGAAGAAACACAACTGTCTTTTCTATCCTTGCAGACTGTTTCCATTTCTGTAGCAATCTGCTCGAGATATGGATCAGTGCAGTACCTATTTCATTCGCTGAAAAATCACCTGCAGTAACTGACACATTGTTCATGTCGATTTTGAGTGGAACGGTTTGCGCTTTGATTTTACTAAGTATCCTTCTAATTGCCTGTACGATTGAATCACTCATACGCTAATGATTGAAATAGACTGCTCAATTCTGCGCATATCAGAGCGTTCTGGTGTTGCAGTGACACCTAATACATTTGCTTGGTCGAAAGTGCTCTAGAACGCTGTATAAGTGTTCTGATACTGCATGGTGTGCTTCGTCGACACTAATTGCATCAAAATAATCTTTATTGAAACTTAGCAAGGCGGCTAGGTCGCATAAGTGATTGAACGCTACCGACCACAACACGATTCCATGTACCTAGACATGACTGGTCTGCTTTTCACAGCACATGTAAGTCCTGTCATTCTGTGGAGTTTATCTGCAGCTTGATCGCAGATTCGCCACGATGTGCCATTACTAGCACTCGCTTTACCTTCTTTAACTTGATCCTCAATTACTTTTGAGAAAACGACCGTTTTATCACAACCGGTAGGAAGAACGAGCAGAGTGTTCTTGACTCCGCTCGCCCATTCCTTTTCGATTGCCTCGTCTTGCTTTGTTCCTCGGTACGGTCTAGCTCCATCAGAAGCGACCGTTAGACCAGTTTCCTGCGTTAGGTGTGAGGCTGCCAGCTGTAGGCATTGCTCAAACGCGGTAACATCTTCTTGATATTGTTGTATTCGCCTTGCCATCACTGCCCTTGCGGTGATTAATTTCAGCACGTCCGCGCTTTCCCAATACGACTTTCTTTTCTCCAATCAAATGTGATTGGTTCACCTTTCTATGCATGCCACCGCATCGTGAAATGATGCAATCATGCCTCAAGCAGCCTTGATTGTTGTACATGTATAAATTCAGTGTTTCTAAATCAACATCACTGCCATCTGCTGGATCCTAAACGCACGTCAAAGATAACTTGCTTGCATGGTCCGACTACCTGAACTCTTTGACCAGGTTGATAACGTGTTTCATCTAAAGTCAACGACTGCAAAATCATAAGTTCCTTCCTGGAAGTAAAACATACCCTTTGGTCATAGTCTCCTAAATCTCGCAGAGACTGTCATTCCATCCATCACCCTCCGCTCTGTTGTTGTGGTGTTGCTTGCTGGCCATATGCGTTTGCATATGGATTTTGATAATTGTTGTTATACTGTGTCATTTTATTTTTCCTCCTATGTTAAAATGGCAAATCTCTATCTGTTTGAATCAATTCCATTACTGTTGGACTATGCTCCAATCAAGCACCCCTGAATGAAATTCAGGATCATAATTCTGATTGGTGTATCTTTTGTGAAATATCCCTTTTTGATACTCGCACGTTGAATTTCTGATGGGATGCACTTTAGTTTAGACTTCATTAAGTCGTTAGCAGCTTTGGCAGCTCAGCCATGATAGCTTCTTCTTCAGCATGTATGGTGTTGGCTTCCATGTAGAATCAATTGATAAATGTGTATCTGTGTTTGTTGTCCAGTTATTCACTTCAGGATTCGTTGTTCTACAGGTTTAGTTTGTTGCGCTGTTGTAACGTGTTATGTTGCTATGTAACTGCATGTTGCTCTTACTTTGTTCAGCGCTTTAGCTCATAGTTGTCGCTGAACAGATGTGCAATCGGCTCAAAAATCTAGTGGCAGTACTTCCGTAAAGTCCAAAGCGATTTGGCATCCCATGCTGAGCGCATGTTCTGTGTACATGATTCTTTTCTCTTTTCCGCCAGTTGCTTTCTTTTTACCCGTTGTCTTATCAGCCACTAAGAACTCACGGTAATTCAGCAGAACAGAATCAAGTCAGCCCATTCTTTAACTGAGCTGGTAGTTATTACGTTCTTAGCTTGTTTTAGCTTTTAGTTGCAACGATCAGGCTACCTGTTTCTTCTGGCTTTTGTAATCGTTCTGATGACCAGCGGTGCAATTAGCACAACGTTTACGCCACGATTGATAACTTCAGTCAGAAGATTGAGCAGTCTGCCCATTTTCTTCATTTAGGTACGTATAGCCTTTTTGACCACCCAATATCTTCGATACCGTGACCTTCATGCCTGCGCAAATCATTTCGATAGCTTTTGCTTCTGCCCAGTCGATTGAGTCAATAACTAGTGTTTTGTATCCTGTGGATTGTTTAGAAAACTCTCTGAACTTCGACATTAGCATTTTGCCAAGAAGTCGGATATGGATAACGTGCAACGTTAAGAGCTCCGGAACCATTCTCTGCATCGATAAATAGCGGCTTAGGAAACTTACTTGCAAAGCGTTGTTTTCACCAACACCCTTCCGTACCATAGATGATTACTTTTTAGTGGAGTTTCGACAACTCCTGTATTGATTTCAAACATTAGAACGTACCTGCTCTCCATGCTCCTGCAGGCTTAATTTCAGTATCTGCAGTTTTATTTCCAGACCTTATCGATTGAGTAGCCATCTTCAATGAAAGATTGAAACATTCATCACCTGTAGAAACTCTGTCGCAATTGCTTGCAGATTGCTTTTCCTGCAACCAATGCCCAAATTCATTCATGGTATTGATATCCATCTGCTCAAGTTTATCCAGGAGAACGAAAACCGCATTTTTGATTTGTTTTTCTGACAATGGCTGTAGCTACTTTTAGTTGATCAGAACCCGACATATTGTCCCATGTTGGCCTTTATAAACTAACTCACCATTATCCACAGATAGATTTTTGTAGTGGCATTTCAACTCCGTTTAGTAGCTCCATGCGCCCTTTTCGAACATCTTTCAGTTGTGCTGTCAGATCGCCATACTGCAGTTTGTACTCTCTGCTTCAGCCTGTGCTCGTTGTTTATTTAGTTGTCGCGAACCTTAGCATTTGTGGAATCAATATTTGCAATGTTAGTTTCAAGCTCTGCAGTTGATTCATCCTGCAGGTCCTTAGCGTTTTGTGTTTGCAATAACTAAATCATTTGCAAGTCTCGGTCATTTGTTCTTGCATTGCGTCTTAAAGCTTTTAGTAGTTTCTGCGATGCGTTGTTCTAGTATGTTTTCTGCGCTTCAAGATTTTTAACTTGATTGCAATTCTTGATTATGGCCATTGCGTGCAAGAATCTCTTGTTGCTGTCGAATAGCTCTGCAGCACTGACGATTTCATCAGAACGCCATCCCACTGAACCATTTCATCTGCATACTCTTCTTTTTGGTCTGCGATACGGCGATCTCTGTGCGGCGATTGTAAAAGTTCAGCTTCCTGTTTATCAAAAATCGATAGCTTTATCTCCAACCCCGATAATTTGTAACAATGTGTTAGCTTTGTCCTTTGTTGTCGAATTCATAAACTTTGGCAGATCCAAAAGCAAACGTACTGATAAATGAATCTAAGAGTTTTTGGCCACCCTTTGCGCCCTGTTGAATCTAAAACCTTTAATGCACTATTTTTCCTGAGCGCTCCACTATGATTCCGTTCGACAATTCAATGTGAAGTTTCGGTGGAATCATTGAACCTCTCGATCAGGCTGTGATGGCTTATACTTCTCGCCCGCCCTAGTGCCCACGTTATCAGCGTCTAGCACGCTTGTTTTTCCCTTGGTTGTTTCTTCACCAACCACAGTCAAACCCACTTGCTGTAGGCTCTAATTTCGACTGCCTTAACGCGTTTCACGTTTTCTAGTTCAAGACTGTTGATTTTGATTGTTTCTTGTTGTTCTTCTTTTTGCATTTGATATCCAACTTCAAATAAGTTTGGTTCACTCATTTTTCTTTTCCTCCTTTTATGAACGATGAATCGTTGTAAACGCTATTGCTTTCCATGAACAATAAGCGATGTTTATTTCTTTTTGTAATCATTGTTGTACGTGATTGTTACCGACTCTGCAGACTCACGAAATTCTGTGTCATTTCATCCCAGTTCACTTTTACCGATTTGACTTTTGCTATCGCATGCTTTTTAGCAATGTTTCGAGTGCGAACTCAACTCTCTACGCTGGTTGTCCGTCTTTCATTTTTCTGCGCTCCAATCTAGATTTTTGATTTTCTCAACTCGATCTAGCTTCGATGTACTGACGATTAAAAATCAGGACCATCATATGGAATAATCTCAACGTCTTTCAGCCATGCATCACGCTTAGCGAAACGACCGTTAGTTTTCTTGAAAATGATTTTTATTGACTTTCAGCTTTCCTACAGATCCACACCCTAGCACGTAATGCTGATGACCTTCATCAAGCAATGCTGCTAGAAAATACAAAATGCTTAGTTTGAAAAGCTACTTTGTCGCTAACTTTATTTGTTTTCATTGTTTCTACCCTTTCTGTGATAAAATGGTAGTGACATTTTTGTGGATGTCACTTTAAGCGCCCTGTCTGGCTGGACTGCGCGCTTTTTGTTTGCTTCTCAGTAGTTCTAAATCTCTAAGTAGTGCCTTCCGAGATATGCAGAGCTTTTAGTAGGTTGTCCTTTTTGAATCATGTTCCGGCCATACGTCATAGTCACCAAGTTTTTCTTTTTACAATGTCTTTTTGACCTTATAAAATAATCGTCTTGCCGGTTTCTCAGTCATGCCTAGTAGAATCTGTACATCGGTAATACTCAGGTACGTTTTCTAGTAATAACCTCTTGCGGTGTTGCAACTGATCGATATATCCCTTCCTAACTTCCTCAAAAATTTGTTGATAAAGTACTGTTGACCTTTACCAGTAACTTTGGTTGTCTTGGTAATACGTACACTTCCGTCAGGATTGTTAATGGTACGTTCTTTGACTTCGAACAACTTTAGTCCATAGGTCTTTGAGTTGGCATGTTCTTACTGTTTCCGCCCTTAATGAGATAATCGTATTTCTTAGCCACTCAAATAAACGCTTTTTGGCCAATGTCGCCCATTCTGCTTTAATGAGTTTTAGCTAGATCTCAATCAAGATTGATGTATCAGCGTCGCTACCGCGTCGGCAAACAGTGCTTTAGGCTTCATTTCTTGAATAATGATTTCTTTTGCTTTAACTGCTCACCTGTTGTAGAAGCAAATCAGCTAGTGATTGTGATTGTGCGTAATATCGTATGCTTTCTCATCCGTTAGATAGGCTCCATTCTTTCAATTGCCGGGCAATACCTCTGAAGTGACCCATTTTCTGAATTCCTTTAGCGTTTGCTTTATCGCTTCTTAGAATGACCGCGTATAGTCCGCTTTCTGTGATAACGGTAGCTTCACCTTGACGCCCTAGTTAAACTTAGCCCGTTCATCATCTTCCAATCGATTAGCTACTACTGTCTGGATTACTAGAGTTCTAAAGACTGTCTGCATCACATCCTACCCAATATGGTTGATTGTTTAGTTGTACTGTTCGTACTGGTTGATTGTTAAAACTGAATGTTTGTAAATTACTCATGTTTATCCTTTCTTTCGCTCATCCCCTTTCATATAATTGGTTTGAAAGGAGGTTATCATTTATGGAAAATAAAGAATTTGCAAAATATATGTTTCTGGTTTTAGTAATCCAGTAATTTCTGAAGATACTTACATAAATGGATATTCATACACTGAAGCAAAATTTGCAGCAGTTAGTTAGGAAAATTATGAGTGATAAAAGAAACCCACATTTATTCAGCTACGCTATCCTAAAAGTAGCGATATCATTTGATTTCTAAATCACATATTTAAACGCAATCACAGAGAACATTATTTTTACGAATAATCAATTTGAAACTTGACCAACTCAAGTTTCTTTTCATTTACTTCAACTTCATAGATTTCGCCAAAACCCTAAATGTTGAATAACATACTAGCATGCCTCAGAGTGTAAAAATCGCATGTGCTTTTCAAAAATCAAGAGTCATTGAATAAGATTTATCTGAGATCACTTAGTTTTGCATCCACTAAATAGTGCTGCATGTGTTTCACCACATAAAATTTTCATACTTTCTCCTTTCTAAACTTAAGTTTAGTTTCCTAAACATATTGATTAAATAAAAAAGCTCGGTGATTTTTACAATTTAAAGCATCGGCAATCTTTTTGGAGCGCATTTATACTTGTATTCTGAGCTTTCCGGTTTCAAGCTGATTTAAAAGGCTTCGATTAACATTTGCTTTTTCAGCAAGCTGTCTCCTGTGCCATACTTTTTCTTCTCTTACCTTTTGATGTTTAAATACTATTTTCATCATCTCTTTCATTGTTCTCTTTCAGTTTAGTTTCCTAAACTACATTCTGTCAATACTTTTTGTTTACTCTTTTCTAAACCTTTTTATTTATAATGACTGTGTAGTATCTTAAACAAAGGAGAATTGTCATGAAATTATCGAACTCATCATATAGAACTAAAATCATCGACAATGCAGAATTTGCAGATAGAGCAAATTTAAGTAAAGGCTATGCTTTCACAATTAGAAAATGAATACAGCTTTTAGTAAAGGTGAAACCGTATGATACCGTCATTGCTAAAGTTGAATCACTGCTGATGCAATGAAAATATCTTTAGACGATCTTTTGCGAAACATTGATATATAGATGTTTCGTTAAGTGATAATGATTCATATAGTTATGATGACACCCTCACCGAAATTCGCTAGATAACATTATCTTTCGATGACTGTTTCTCCCACTGCATTACTGGTCAGGACTCTCGCAGGCAGTTTTGAAGAGTTGATTGAGGCTGAACCGGACTCTGTTGTGTATGTGCCCATTACATTTCCAGAATAAGAAAAACGTTTGCATGCATTCAAGATAAATGGCACTTCCATGAATAATGTTATTCTGACGGATCTCATTGTTGTCTGGAAGATACTACAATAATGCAATAAAAGTATTCTGATGGCACTACTCGTTGTCGCCTTCATGGATGGAACAGCAACAGTTATGCGATTATATTCCGGTGAAGATAGCATACCCTCTTTCACCAGATAGCACTGACAAGTCACACATGCCTATTATCGTTCCAAAAAGACAAGGAACTAGTTATCATCGGGAAAGTCATTTGGCACATGAATCCTGAAGACATAGCAGAGAAATGTTATTAAGAAAGAGAAGAAGGAGATAAATAATTATGACAGTTCAAAACGCTGATAAACGTAAACGGTACCACAAATATAAGCGTAGGGCAATTTGTTATTGTAAGGTTTTAAGAAGGTACTGATAACGAATTTTCAGGCACTCATCCTGCCATTGTCTTAAATAAAAATGATAACCCTTATAACGGTGTTCTAACTGTTGTACCTTTAAGTTCTAAGCCTCAAACATTATCTAGAACTTGGTGAAATTTTAGATAAAAATATATATAATCTTTAATGCTAAGCATGAAAGAACATCTTCTTCGAATATTGAGGTAATTAAAAATTTTCAGAAAATATAATACTGATAAAGAACTAAAAACGATGAATATCAAACCGTCAAAATTTCTTGAAGAAATTCACAAAGTAGAACCACCTCGGTCTTTAAAGAAGATTATAAAAATTTGTACAGTATATATAACAAGTATAATCTGATGTTAACTAACTCATACGCAGTTATCACCAACATTGTAAACCATAAGTAAATATAAAAATAGTTAAACCCATAAATGACTTAGACCCACTTTGCAAAATCTCGTTGTCCAAACATCAATTTTAAAATAAAAATTGATAGCGAAATTATTACGCGCTACACGCATCACTTTGATTGACATTCTGGCCACGAATGGTATTATATGTATACAAATCTAGCTATACGCTATTGTTTGAATATATTTCGCTATACTGCGCGTGGAAAGAAGGAGAGTCTGTCAAAGCGAATCTCCTTTTTATTTATTCAAATATTCAACAAAGCCCGACTGCAGCGAACAGCCGGACAGGTAGTAAACTCACTCCAACGTGCTTTTACTGTACTCAATTTTAACACGAAAGGAGTGTTTTTATGGAACAAATTGATAAGTATTTAGAAGAGATTGAAACAGCGTTATATAAAAATGTCACCTACTGAACGAGAGCACTTAATGGAAGTGCTACATTTGCATTCCCAGAATATTTTCAAAAAGATTTTATGTCATAAAATCTCTAGAAAGGAGGCACATGATCGGATACGATGAACTCAGAAAAACTTACTTTCGTGCAGAGTTAAATATCGCGACTCTATTACGCTTAAACAGCGTACTAAGAAGAAGCGCGGTTTCAAGACAAAGCGTGAAGCCAAGATTCTGAAGCTGAAGCTAATGCAACAAGGGAACGATCCAAGCGATTTAACTTTTGAACAAGTAGCGAACCAATGGGAAGAGTATGCATTGCCATCACAAGAGCAAATACGCCGCCACCATGTAGCATTTGAACGAAGGTTTGCCGACTTGTATAAACGCCCAATCAAATCAATCACACGTGCACAACTCGTTGCATGGCGCGCAGAACTCGCTAATAGCGACCAATGCGGAACAAAGATAAAGAACGATACTATTTCATTCGTTAAGGGCGTATTTCGCTATTACTCGACGGTATACAACGTTGTTGATAACAGCATTATCCTAAAACGCCTTAAAAAGACGGATAAAGAAATAATGCAGGAAATGAACGTGTGGACTGTCGATGAGTTCACTCAATTTCTATCCTGTGTCGATAGTCCACTTTATGCTCTCTTCTTTGAAACGTTGTTCTGGACTGGAGCGCGTCGTGGTGAGATTATGGCACTGCAGAAGAGCGATTTTGATGGTAGTTGGCTAAATATTCATGCCAGCATCAAACACTTCGTAAACGGCTTAAAACCGACCAAAACAAAGCAGTCACGAAAAGTATGGATTGACGATGATCTAAGAGAGAGATTACAACCATTATTGGACGTTGACGGTGATTTCCTTTTCGGTGGCATAACCAGTCTACCAATCACTCAGATACAGATTTACAAAAGCAATAGAACTATCTGGTGTTAAGAAAAATACGCCTACACGATCCACGTCACAGCCACGCTACAATCCTAATCCAATAGTGGCGTGAATATCGTTGCTGTATCCAAAGCGACTCAGGTCACGCATCCATCGAGCAAACACTACAGACATACACTCACTTTGTTAAAGGATACTGACAAATTTCTGAACGAAACAATCGAAAAATATGCGAAAAGGGTGCCAAAAAGGTGCATATATAAATAAAAAGCCCTTTAAAAATAGGGCTTTTTAATGTAATGGAGCGAGCAACGGGAATCGAACTCGCACATCAACCTTGGGAAGGTTGCATTCTACCATTAAATTATGCTCGCATATGTCAATTATATTGTATCTAAAATGACTAACCCATACAACATCTGCTAAAAATAAATCAGATGAAAAAAATACAGATATTAAAAAAAGTTAATACAATGGTATGACGAAAATAAACGCAGTTTGCCTTGGCGTGATACGGGAAACCCTTATGATGTTTGGTTAAGTGAGATTATGTTACAACAAACACGAATTGAAGCTGTCAAACCAAAAGTATCTTGCATTTAAAAAAAGGAGTTACCCTGATATAGCTAGCTTAGCAAACTGCGATGATGATCGTTTAATGAGACTTTGGGAAGGTCTTGGATATTATAGTCGTGCAAGAAACTTTAAAAAAATGTGCCATATATTTGATGGAACATTATGATGGTAAGTTACCAGAAAATTTTTGAAACTACTGAAGAAACTTCCAGGAATCGGTCCCTTATACAGCGGGTGCTATCGCTTCGATTGCATTTAATCTACCGGCACCTGCAATTGATGGAAATGTACTTCGTGTACTCACAAGATATTATGGAATAACTGAGGATATTCGTTTGCCAAAGGTAAAAGAAATAATTGAAGATAAAACTCAATGACTTTCTACAGTTCTAAAACAGCCAAATCTTAGTTACTCCTCATTTTAATCAAGGTATTATGGAACTGGGTGAAACAGTTTGTGTACCAAATGGTGCTCCCCAGTGCAAGAAATGTCCACTCAATAAAAACTGTTATGCATATCAAAATCAGATGACAGACAGAATCCCATATCGCTCTTCTTTAAAAGATAGAAAGATATTAGAGCGTACCTCTTTATTATTCGTGATGATCAATCCTTCTTAATTCATAAGCGACCTCATGAAGGACTTCTAGCAGGGTTATATGAATTCCCTGGCGTTGATGCACATCTAACAAAATCAGAAATGATTAGTCATATTGAATCCTTAGGGTTTACACCGCTTAGGATTACAACTCTACCTGAAGCAAAACATATTTTTACACATTTAGAATGGCACATGCGTGCATATGAAATCAAGGTAGCTGAAATCCAACATCCATTAGATGAACATTACTATCTCGTAAATAAAAAGGAACTGCAATCACTTGCAATCCCTTCTGCATTTAGAAAATATACTGATTGGTATTCTCTTAGAGACTAACTCATTCCTTGTGAATGAGTTTTTTAGTCTGCACTACCATCTTGTTCAATCAAATACTTCACCGCCTCAATGGCAGCTTTGATTGCTAGGTCTGTATCGTGGACTTGTGGGTTTGGTAAACCTGCTCTTTGACGTTCTTGGTTTGCGACTGTCAGAAGAACAGTGCCACAACGAACATGTAAATAACTAGCTACGATAAATAGAGCTGCAGATTCCATTTCAGAAGCCTTTCGCACCCATCTTAAGCCAAGCATCCCACTTACGAATTAAATCTGGTCCATTCGGAAGTGTTTCTGGACGATGTTGTCCATAGAAAGCATCCTTACACTCAACAACCCCTGTATGATATGGATGCTCAACACGACGAGCACCTTCTACCAAAGCATTTACAATATCTAAGTCTGGAACAGCTGGATATTCAATAGGAGAATACTCCTTAGAAGTTCCTTCCATACGAATTGCGCCAGTTGCGATAACTAGATCACCACTCTTCACGCTTAAATCCATACCACCACATGTACCTATTCGGATAAATGTATCTGCACCAACTGCAGTTAGCTCTTCCATCGCAATGGAAGCACTCGGTCCACCAATACCTGTTGAAGTAACAGATACCTTTACACCATTTAACCATCCTGTATAAGTTACATATTCACGTGAGTCCGCTACAAGTTCAGCATCATCGAAATACTTCGCAATTTTGGCACAACGCTTTGGATCACCTGGCAAGAATACATATCTTCCAACATCGCCTTTTCCAACACCAGTATGATACTGCTTTCCACTACCCTCACTATAATCAATCATAAAAATATCTCCTTCTACACATTATAACGATAATAATCAGTCGTTCTATTGATGTAATTATAGCAGACCACTATATTAAATAAATAAAAATTACGTTAGATATGCGCTAAAAATCCGCACATATTTCTAGCCATGCTCAAATTTTTTTAATTTTTTTGAATAAAATGATTGCAAAGAAATTCTAGACATGCTATATTATACAAGCACTTGGCGCGTTGGTGAAGTGGCTTAACACACCGCCCTTTCACGGCGGCATTCACGGGTTCGAATCCCTGTACGCGTCACTTTTTTTATTTTAGGGGCATCGTACAATGGTAGTACATCGGTCTCCAAAAACCGCTGATGGGAGTTCGATTCTCTCTGCCCCTGCTGCTTATAGTGGATATAAGTCATGCATACACGCATGACTTTTTATTATATATACTAAATAAAAAAAGCAAGAAGTTAATCTTGCTTACGTAATGGCTTTTACACGCTGGATAGCAATTGTTGCTACAAATCCAGTTAATAATCCGGTTGGAATAGACAATAATAAGAAATATGGTAATACAACAATAAATGCCGGTTGCATATAGAAGAATGTAACAACCAATACCTGACCTAGCGAATGTCCAATAGAACTCATAACGGAAGTAAACATCAAGGAAGACCTTAATAAATCCATTAAGATCAGTATCAAACTCGAGAGTACTACACCCGCTAAACTAATCCAGAATACACTTCCAAATATCGTACCCGTCAAAAGATTGCCAATCAATACACGCATTGTATTTACGATGAGCATCTCCTTAATACCTAACATACGTAAAGCAACCAAGGCCATAATATTTGCTAGACCAATACGGAAGACACCCATTAAAGGAGGTATCATTGTAGTTTCTAAAATATTCAACGTAATCGCAATAGCAGCTAATAGTGCTAGTACTGTAAAACGCTTCGTTTTAGCTATACTCATTTCACACCTACATACTCAGATAATAGATTTGCTGACCCAATAAAGACATCGTTTGGAAGACAAGTAATTGGGATAATACTATTTTCATCTGCCCAACCCATTTTTACGCATAGTTGATTTGGACAATCGACCTCACGTACATGCCACTTCTTATCTTTCACTTCAACGTGTACTTCACCTACATTACCTTTAACAACATATTCTCCATCAATACCTGAATCGAACCATTGTACAACTTTTCCACGATGTACAATACCCACCCAGATTCCAACTGGCTTTTCTGTTGGAACACCAAGAGAATCTGCATTAGTACTAGGTTCTGTACTAGGTGTTGGAGTTGTTTCTGCAGTTGGCTCATCCTTCTTTGTAGGTTGTTTTTTATTTTTAGCGATATTGAGACCAATAATTCCTAATACTGCAATCAAGATAATACTGATCAAGATATATATTTCTTTCTTCTTCATAACGACAAGATTATAACATGTTTAACCCAATTTATCGCCCCTAAGTTTGTTATAATAACAACATGAACAGAAAGCAGAAGTATATTCAGTATTTGATATTCCCTATCATCCCACTCGTATTTACAATACTATGGCTTGTCTATGCTGGATATGAAACGAATATCAGTGTCTTACTTTCTAAATCTAAAATTCGTATCTTTCCCCAAGTTTTATGTGGGATTTCACTCATATATCTGTTTTGGAAACTAAAGGATACGACCAAGCAATATGTTAGAGTTTTATTCTTTCTTTGTGCGATACTCACACTTATATTTCCTTATATTGAATTAACGTTTATCAAAAAAACATGCATCTATTATTTGCATATTCAACGTTAGTTCTTTATGTATTTCTGATAAAAGATTTAGCTCAATTTTTCCAGTATCGGACATTATTTTTTACAGCATGTATCTTCTGTTTCTTTGATTGTATTCTACAGATGAAGATTACCGGTTTATCTGAAGTTATATTTCTTTGGGTTAATGCATATATCTTAGTAAAATAAAAAAATCGAATCACTAAGATTCGACTTTTTTTACTATTGATTAATTTCAGAAACTTTCTTGCGTTCAGGACTTAAGTTATCGCAATAGAAACGTACAGCAACTGTACCTAATGCACAGTTATCTTCTGTTGGCTCAACGATATAATAGTCACCTTCAAGCATGCAGTTATATAAAGCTTGGCAAACTGTCTTAAGGTTATCCTTACCAGCTTCAAATTGAGTTAATAATGCGTCTGCACTTAATTCAATATAGAGCCAATCCAATGCCTTAGCTTCACCCTTCTTCCAGTTGATTGCGTCTTCGTAATCTTTTACTGTCTTTAAATCTAAATCTTCAACCGTAGCCTTAGCTGTCTTCTTAACTGCCTTCTTTGCAGTTTCCTTCTTAACAGTCTTAGCTGCTGGTACTTCCTTCTTTACTTTCTTTGCAGTTGTAGCTTTCTTTTCAGTAGCTTCTTTCTTTTCAGCTTTCTTTGCTGGTGCAGCCTTCTTCTTTGTAGCCTTCTTTTTCAACTACTTTTCGCTACTTCTTCTGCTACTTCTTTAACAGTTTTCTTTGTTGGCATGTTAGCAAATCCTCCTTTTTTCTACTGCTTACGCGAATTATATCACAATTTCATTATAATTTTTCACAATAGATTTCTGTAAGTGTTAATATATGATTGTAAAGGATACAAAAATATGATTGTAAGTCGTAAAGAAATGCTCGAGATTGAAGAAAAAAATCGGGTATTTCGTCATTTGAATTAATCAATCTTACAGGCAAGAAATTAGCCACACATTTATTACCTTATTTAGAAGTGAATTCTAATATTTTAGTATTGGCCGGAAACGGTAATAATGGTGCAGATTCTTTTGCGCTTATCAACAACCTAAAACAATTTCACATCAATCTGATACTAGTAAATGGGCTTCCAAAGAATCCAGATGCGATGAAGATATATAAACAAATTCCACCTTCCATTATTCAACCAATTCATTCTTTAGATACATGCTTAAAATCTTGTGACGTTATTATCGACGGTATCTTTGGTTTTGGCTATCATGGCAAATTAACGGATGAAATGCGTACAGTATTCAAACAGATACAGGACGCAAAAAAGCCAATCTATAGTATTGATATCAACTCTGGTGCAGAGTGTGATTCAGCCATGCATGATTCATTCGCGCTACATTCTACAGTTACATTTGCGTTAGATTGCTATAAGCCTTTCCACATATTGCAGAAGTATCACCATCTATTTGAAAAAGTTAGAACTTGTTTCACTTGATATACCGCACCCAAAAACAAAGTTGTTTTTTTAGAGATGGATCAAACTCTATTCTTTCAAAAATCTTGCAAAACGAAAAAGAAACTGCACATAAAGGAAGCAGTGGTAAGATTCTACTTGTTGGAGGTTCTTATGGGATGGCCGGAGCAATCAGCCTGAATATTACCGGTGCAAAAAGCACTTGGTTTTTCCATACATTGAAGTAGGATGTATCGATGGTATCTACCCTATCGTTGCTTCGAAGCATACAACAGCCGTATTCCATCCATTCTCATCACACAATGTTGAACAACAGTTAACCCCAACAATCGAACATGTTAGTGCAGCTGCCTTCGGCAGTGGTGTTACACAAATGTATGAGAAAGAAATTTGTCTTGATCTAATGATTCAAAACTGCCATGCGCCTTTTGATATTGGATGCGGAAGCTATACGCATGTTACGATACAACACATGGAAATTACGCTTTGCAAAAATCACCGATTATCCTAACACCACATATTGGAGAATTTGCAGACTTATTCCACCTAGAAAAAGAAGAAGTGATGCGTAATCCTTTGCACTATGCATTAAAATATGCAAAGGAATTAAAAGTATATATCGTACTAAAATCAGCACACACAATTATTGCTACACCAAATGGTCAATGCTATATCAATCAGACTGGTAACGAAGGGTTAGCACAAGCTGGCAGTGGGGATTTACTAACTGGCATGTTAACTGCACTGCTTGCATATCATTGTGATATCTTTACTAGTTTGCGCATGGGTGTATGGCTACATGGTCATATCGCAGATAAACTTGTAGAACATCATTCCAAAAATGCACATGAATTTAGAAGATTATCCCGAAGCTATTAATCAATTCTTCTATGAAAATGGATATTAAAAAAACGAGTAAACCCTCGTTTTTTTATCCCTTTAAACCTTCTTCTTGGCGTTGCATATTCTCTACAACTACATCGTAGATATCACCGATAGATTGTGCATATTCAAGCACCTTCCATGGTTCATTTGTATGGAAATGAATCTTGATTAAAGTATCATCACCAACAACTAATAAGCAGTCACCTCTAAAATTCTCTGTAATATAGTCATTAATGACATCTTCATCTAAATCATGTCCATCAATCAACAACTGTGTATCAAATTTAAACTCTAATTGTTCCATTTAAGTACCTCCATTAGATGCTGTTATTATATCACGCTTTTAGCGAAAATAAGTAGATATCAATGCGCCAGGGATTTTATATCGTACATCTGTATATAGGAGTTGAGGTATCCTATGAAAACATCATTCACAAAAACAACAGCTTCTACATATGATTCAAGAGAATTTAACAAATATCTTCTATCCTGAAAAATTACCTAACATTTCTAAATCAATTAAGTTTCTTCCATGAAGAATCAATCGAAAAATATCATTCTGATATTTACACAATGTCCAACTGCAACAGTTGTATTACCCTATAAAGCTTGGCAATCATATCATCGTACTGTTCGTAGAGGTTACACTGCTATTGCATTACTAAGAGATTCCATAAACAATAATCAAGTACGCTTAGTTTTTTTGATATCGAACATACAGTTGGCAAAAGAATTTATTTCAACACATCCTGCTATACATATAAAAACAGATGTCTAGAATTCTAAGTTCTATGTTATCTAAGATAAAGATAGATTCTATCCTTCAAACAGCCACAGACGATACTACACTACAAATAAAAACATGCATTACAACACTACATCTATCATTTACTTCGTACATGTTTCCCTAAATATTGTACGAGTGAAATAGAAATGAAAAGTATTCTCTATTGTGTTTGTTTTCACTATGGAATAGACGTAAGTGAATATAGTTTTTCCTCTATTGCCCTTTTTGGGCAAAACAAAAAAACGAATCACGATCTAAGAGAAGCCTTTAAATGTCATTCGTCATATTACTACTTTTTTTAATTGATACAATCGATTACATGTATGTTAGTCATGAATATTCTTAGCAACTGGTAAACTCCATTTATGTAGAATTGCCATTGTCTTACAAAAGATTGTCACACCGATTCCAACCCAGATACCAAGTGAGATATTTCCTGCATGCATTAACATTGCACATGGTATTGCACCGATAATAGAAGCGATTGCATATACATCTGTATGGAATATCTGTGGTAATTGGTTTACACAGATATCACGGAATAAACCTCCACCAACACCCGTTAATACACCACAGAATACTAATAGGAAACTATGTGATGTTGGATGCAAGAAGAAGGCTACACGCACACCTACCGCTGTAAATACACCTAATCCTATCGCATCAGCAATCAACAAGAAATTCTTATATGCATTTTTCTGCGTAATCTTATTTGTATTCACATTGAAGTAGGCAAAATAAGAATACGATAACAGAAGTTATACTCGCAACAACAACATATACCGGATTAGAAAATGCACTTGGTGGTACACTACCCAATACAATATCACGCATAATTCCACCAAACGTTGCGGTAATAACTCCAATAATTACTACTCCAAAGAAGTCCATCTTCGATTTCATTGCAACAAGTGCTCCAGAAATCGCAAACGCAATGGTACCTACTATTTCTAATATAAATATGTATTGATTCATATCATCCTCGTTATAATCCGTTCGTATTATATCAAAATTAAAAGTGCGTATTCAACGCACTTTTATACAACTTATTCAGTTTCATCTTTTGGATGATAGATTTTCTCTGCAACGATTTGCACAACGGTCTTCTTATTTTCATCTTTCATGTAAAACTGCTTACGAAGATGGCCTTTAATACCAATTCTTGTACCCGCATGGAAATTCTTCGCGAACTTGATCTGCTACATCTCCCCACGCAACTACATTTAGATAGTCCTTCGCTTTACTTGGTTCATTGTGTTTTACACAAACTGAGAATGTTGACATTGTGGAATCATTTTTTGTGCTACGAACACTAGGTTCATACATTACTGTCCCTTTAATTTCAACTGCATTTAAATCATTCATCTTTCTTTCCTCCATAGAATATCCTTCTACGTATATATTCACAGAAGATGAAATAATTCCCCAAAAAATTAAAGTAATTCTTGAATTGCTTTTTTTCTACATCTGCCATATCAGCAGTTGGTTCAAAACGAGCTACTACATTTCCCTTTACGGTCAACAAGGAACTTCGTGAAAGTTCCACTTAATATCAGAAGTTTCTCTAAAGTTAGGAACGAGATTACCAACGTGTGCATTCATGAAGTCTGCCTTTTTCACCTGTGAATCCTTCGAAAGCCCTTTTTCGCTCTTTTAAGAATGTGTATAATGGTAATTCATTTTCACCATTTACATCAGACTTATGCATATGTGCAAAATCTTTGTATTGAAGTGTAAAGAACAGAACTCATGAATTTCTTCATCAGATCCAGGTGCTTGTCCACCAAATTGGTTACAAGGAATATCAAGAATTTCTAAACCTTGTGCATTGTAGTTTTCATGAAGCTTTTTCTAATTCTTCATACTGTGGTGTAAAAGCCACAAGCTGTAGCAGTATTAACTACCAATACCACCTTATTTTCATACTCTTTTTAAAGAAATCTGATTACCCTTGGCATCAGTTACATAATAATCGTAAAATCCCATAATTAATTTTTCTCCTTTTGGTTAATTCTATTGTATCAACCATGTATGGCATTGCAATTGATATACTTTCAAAGAAAAAAACGACCCAACAGATGTCGAATCGTCTTTCAGTGCCTCCGGTCGGACTCGAACCGACACGGTATCGCTACTGGGGATTTTTGAGTCCCCTACGTCTACCAATTCCATCACGGGGGCGCTCAATTATTTTATATGATTGCTTTTTTAAAATGTAATAGGTGGAAAGTTTCAAATGAACTTTCCACCTATAACGCAAACTCTTTATCAACCGCCACTAAAAACTATTAGTCATCTCAATACATGATTCTTAATAGTTTACTTTTCCTACATTGATAAAACATTAAAGAATACTATTCTCTTTAATGAAGATAAGCACGTTGTATATAGAATTGCTGAAGCGATTATACACATGCCAGAGAAAGGTAAATCTTGAAAAATAAGAAGTGTTACCATGCCGATTAAAGCGGAGATAAACAACCCTGCAATAAATACATCGACATTAATTTTCTTCATATCAATTTATTCTCTCTCGCTCTTTCTTGCGTCGATGACTTTCTGTGCTACATCATGTGGGGCTGCTTCATAGCGGTCAAATGCTAATTCATAAGATCCACGACCCTGAGTCATTGAGCGAAGTTCTGTTGCGTATGTTAACATTTCTGCCATTGGAACTTCTGCTCTAATAACCTGCAGACCATCTTCATCAGTACCCATATCTAAGATGATTCCACGACGCTTTGTAAAGTCTCCCATGAGCGTACCTGTATAGTCTTCAGGTGCAGTCACAACAACCTTTACCAATTGGTTCTAGAAGAACTGGCTTCGCATTTGGCATTGCGGCATTGTATGCAAGTCTAGCAGCTTCTTTGAAGGCTACTTCCTTAGAATCGACTGGGTGATAGGATCCATCATATAGCGTTGCCTTAACACCAACTACTTTATATCCCGCAAGAACACCCTTATTCATGCAGTCACGCAAACCTTGTTCAACAGGTGGGAAGTACTGTTTAGGAACTGCACCACTGAATACTTCTTCCGCAAATACCATATCATCAGAATCTGTTGGTTCAAATCTTACCCAAACATCTCCATACTGACCAGCACCACCATTTTGTTTCTTGTATTTACCTTTGTGCTTCAGCCTTTGCAGAGATTGTCTCACGATACTGTACCGTTGGTTTTTCTGTTGTTACTTCAACTTTGTACTTACTCTTTAACTTAGAGAGAATCAAGTCGATATGTTGATCACCTACACCATAGAGTACCTGTTCGTGTGTCTCTTCGTTGTTAACTAGTTTAATTGTATGGTCTTCTAACATCAGATTATGAATACCACTGGATAACTTATCTTCATCTGCCTTTGTCTTTGGATGAATTGCATATCCTAACATTGGATGTGGATATTCAATATCTGGATACTTAATAACTCTTGAACGTGTACACAGTGTATCGTTTGTTTCTGTTGCTTGTAGCTTAACAACTGCACCGATATCACCTGTAAATAACTTACCTACACCAATCTGATACTTACCATTGATAACATAAATCTGGTTAATCTTTTCCGTTACATCTTTCTTGGAGTTATATACCTGGCTATCACTGTTGAGGACACCACTCATTACCTTTAAGTAAGAAACCTTACCTACAAATGGGTCGACGATCGTCTTGAATACAAATGCACTAAGTGCTTCGTTTTCGTTTGTTTCCATGTCGATTGTATCGCCCTTGAGTGTTTCAGCTTGAATTCTTCCCTTTTCTGCGTAGCTTGGGAAGTATTCGGTAATTAGGTCTAACAAACGTTCAATACCTGTTTGATTCTCTGCACTACCACAGTATACAGGACGGATATCACCACTACGTACACCAATACGTAATCCCTTGGCTAGTTCATGTTCATCAAATGTTTCCCCTGAGAAGAATTTCTCCATGAGTTCATCATCGGTCATTGCGATAGCTTCAGCGATTTCATTGTAGTAACGTTCTACTTCACCAATTAAAGCTGATGGTACTTCCTTGGCTGTATTATGATCATTGTAATACCATGCTTTACGACGCAAGATATTGACAGATCCTACAACTACACCATTTTCAATAATTGGCACTTCAAATGGAATGACTGACTTACCGAACTTATCACGAATGCTAGTATATACTGCATCGAAGTTTGCATTTTCTACATCCATCTTATTGATAAAGAAGATGGTAGGAATCTTTTGTTTAGAAACTGCTTCACGCCATGCGCGTTCCGTACCTGCTTCAATACCTTCTTTTGCGTTTACAACAATCAAGGCATTATCGCCCATCATTAAACCAGTCGCTTCCTCACCTGCATAATCCATATAGCCCGGTGTATCGATAAAGTTGATCTTCTTATCTTTCCATTCTACAGGTGCGATATGGCAATATACCGATGTACCACGCTTTCCTTCTTCAGGATCGTAATTCAGAGCTGTTGTGCCATCGTTATTCTTTCCATAACGTTCAATTGCCTTTGTAAAATATAGGCAGGCTTCAATGACAGAACTCTTACCAGCGCCAGAATGTCCTAGCACCACTACATTTCTTACTTCATTTGCTAAATAGTCTTTCATTGTCGGCCTCCTACTTTAAAATATCTTTCAAATCTGATAAGCATTCTTTACGTACGTAATGAATTGCTAAATTACCATCATAATCCTTCATTGTCTTATCTGCGCCTTTTTCAAGCAGATACTTTACTAATTCTGGAATTCCAATATACGCAGCACGCATCAATGCTGTACAGCCCTTATTATCAGCCTTATTGATATCTGCACCGTTATCTACTAAATCTTTAATTTCATCTAATTTATATGCATTCACTGCTTCCATTAACGCTGTACGTCCTTGTTCATCTACTGCATTTACATCAGCGTTCTTAGAAATTAAATACTTCACTGTATCACTATGACCAAGTAATGAAGCTCTCATCAAAGCTGTTCTACCCTTATTATCGTGGGCATCAATATTTGCGCCAGCATGAATTAACATACGGCAAATGTCTGTGTGACCCTTCTTAGCGGCACCCATTAAAGCTGTCTTATTATTTTTATCTCTAGCTCTTGTATCCGCACCATTGTCTCAACAAGAAACGTACGATTTCAGTGTAACCACGTTTTGCACTTCTCATTAACGCTGTACGTCCATCACCATTTGCGATATTGATGTTTGCACCCTTAGAAACCTGTGCACATAACTTTGCAAAATCGCCACTGGCTGCTGCTTCAAAAAAGTCTAAATTTGTCTGATCCATAATCGTTTTCCTCCTGTATGATTATCAGAAATTAGTTACAAAAAAGGATGGGCATTATATGTCCATCCTAAAAACCATTTTTCACAGAGAACCTGTCAAAAACCTCCCCTGCCTGGGGTTTGTACAATCTCATATTGTATATCAAAAAGAACATGCTTCGTAGTCATGCTACATCATCTCCATTCTCTTAATCAATACACTTCGTGTTCCTGTAACTACATAATACCGCAATTTTATTTCCTGCAATATTGTTTGTTTATCTTTTGCCAACTTTTTCGTGTGAATTCATGAAAAATAATGTAAACGTTTACATATTCTATTTAAGAATCTGAATCTTTGTATATGGAATTTCAATTCCATTCTCTCTAAACGCAACGAGTAAAGCTTTTGCGAATCTTTTGATGCGGTTTCTACACTCTTACCTAGTGACTTTGTTGTAAATGGAAAACGAATCTGAATACCACTGTCTAAGAACTCATTTACCGTAATATTGATTGGTAAATTCTTTTTCTTTTGCTTCTGCACTTCTAGTATCGATGACGCCATCTGTATTTACTACAACATCAGTAATCACCTCTCCAATTTATCGATATCCGTATGATACGCAACTGATAAAAACCAAGTAGCGAATATATGTCTTCTGTCCAAATGCTTTTATCTTCTACAATTGCAGAGTTCATCGTACTATTTGGCACAATGATTTTTGTATTTTCAACCGTATTTAAAAATCGTATGACGGAATGTGATTTCAATCACTGTGCCAGAGATATTCTTCTCAGGAAGATTTACCATATCTCCCACGTGAAATGGTTGATAGATAACAATGAAGAAAGCCGGCGATAAAGTTACCGAACGTTTCCTGTGCAGCTAAACCAACGACAACCGTCATAACACTCGTTGCACCTAGTATCGCTGTAGAAACGCTCTGTAAAGGTTTCACATTCATCAAGATAGCAAATGTCGCAATAACGTAAATCACTGTACGTAAAATCTTTTAAAAGATACTTAAATGGCATACTAGCCCTAGCATCTTTCTTCATCGCATGATCAACTAGTTTTTCCAATATCGTTGAAAATATCTTTGCGATAATCACTGTAATTAAAAAAATGTAATGATAAATCCTAAAGCTCCATTTTCAAAAATAGTATTTCCAAACAAAAACACACTATTTTCTTTTACAATGTTTCCATCATTAACCTCACTTCAATAAATCACTATATTCCTTATATTCAGGCATATACATTCTGATGATATCATAAAATCGTTTCGAATGGTTCGCTTCTAGGATATGTGCATACTCATGTAATAAAACATAATCTAAACATACAACCGGAAAATGGATGAGTCTTGATGATAAACTAATGTGATGTGTCATCGGTGAATAAGATCCCCATCTACTCGTCATGTATTTTAGTGTAATACGCGGAAGATTTCGATAATTTGCAAGACAAATATGATCATCCCATTCTTTCCGTCTTTCCTCCACCATTAGTTTCAGTTGTAAGTTTCCTGTACGATAGAAAATATCTTGAATGATATTATCTTTAATTTCTGGGAGATAGAATACGATACGATCCTGCTCTACCGCCATAAAGCGCTGCTTTGAAATGATAAATTCCACAGGATATACCCTTCCTAACCAACAGGCCTCTTTACGGTCAGTGCCATCTAAAAGATAGCGATTCTTTTTTTCTTTCCTTTTTACTAACTTTTTAAAAATCCATTCTTCCTTTTCAAAAAAATAAAGGATAGAATTTCCTGCTCACTGACATAACGTGGGCAGGTAACGAATAATGTTCCATCATCTTTTTACACGTAAGTACATTCTCTTATTCCGCTTGTGTTCAACTACGAGATTTCGCAGTTCACCACCAACATTTATTTGTCTCATGTATGTTTAATACCTCTATTTGCAATTTAGCCAAAAATATATGTTGTTTATTATTTTTTTGGATATGATAATATATTTTAGCACATGGCGGCTATGGTGAAGTTGGTTAACACACTGGATTGTGGCTCCAGCACTCATGGGTTCGAGTCCCATTAGTCGCCCTTTGTAGCAAAAAAATCCGTTATATAACGGATTTTTGTTTACTACTGTTGAAGAATCTTTAAAAACTCTGTCACTTTAGAATCAAGTTCTAACATAGACTTATCTGGTTGATAAGAATTTTTAGATGGAAACAGTCTTACTTCTCCTAACGATGAAGCTAGAGATAGATAATCAATATCACTTTGATTGATTCCAAGTTCAATAAAATATGGAACCTTTGAAGATTGTTCATCTTTTAGTGATAACCCTTTATGATCCTTTAATGGATATTACTTCCGCATGGCGTATCAAAATACCAGTAATTGGTATATCTTTCTTTTTGCGAGATTGAAACATGAATATCTGCATACATCCCCTCTTCTATACTACCTAACGCAGATACATTTGTTTCTAACGTAAATATCGTCATCCCTCTTGAAGTTTTGTGATTGCAAGATCACGGACTTCTTTTTCGTTATACAGCATATCTTTATAAAACAAAGAGCCCTTCGGTATCATTCCCTTGAATTGATGTATATTTACCAACAATATCTGCTTTTTCATTCCAAGTATATGACTGCATGTATTTTTCTGGAACTTGAATCATAGTTAGATCTTCAGTTTGAATCTCTGAACGCGGTGGAATATCACGCTTTGCGATATAGGTTGTTTTTAAATTAATTGTCTTTGCTAAAAAGTAGCGAAAGACTAGTATATTTCCAGCTATCCATAAACATAGTATCAGTACAAAAATTGACGTTCTTCTTATCTTCTTCATCAAATTACCCTCAAGATTTTATATGTAATTTGATAATATTCTCCACAAAAATTCCTAAGCTTACGCTCAGGAATCTTTCTTAACCTACATGTTCAGCAAGATATGCTTTAATAGCTTCTCTTTGATCTGGCTTGCTTGGTTTGCACTGTTCAACTTGTGCTTGGCCATCAAGTAACTTCACAGCCATCGCAGCACAGCCTGGGTTACCACAAGCACCGCAGTTATAACCAGGTAATAGAGCTGTTAACTCTTCCTTGCGATTATCTTCCTTCACATAGAACTTAATGGAAGCAAACGCTAGTACACCACCCTAAAAACAGCACCTAATACTAACATCAAGTCAAAAAGCTTTTTAAAATTGCTACTACCATTATTCCTCCTCTGTTTTTGTGTGGCGCTTGGCGAACACTACATTCACTAATACCACATGCAGAACACTCTGCCTTCAGGTCTTCACAACCTTCAGGCTTTGGTGTTTTCTGATTTAACCTTAATAGCCATACATTTAGGGCAAAGAAACCTACAGCTAATAAAGCCGCAACAACGATTCTAAGCACGGCTTATACTAATCCAGCAAATGCAGAGAATGCAATTGCCATAATTGCTGCACAAATGAAAGCGATAGGATTGCCCTGGAATGCCTTCGGAATATCGTTTTGATTTAAACGTCTCACGGATTGTTGCAAAGATAACTAGCATCATCATAAAGCCAGCAGGTACTGCGATAGAATTCACCATTGTTTGTGCCAATGTATACTTCTGTGTAATGTTATCCATTGCTACGTAAAGTACTGCACAGTTTGTTGTAATAAGTGGTAAGTAAATACCTAATGACTTATACAGTTCTGGTGAGAACTTTTTAACGAACAATTCAACAAACTGAACGAATGCTGCAATCAATAAGATGAAGCAGATTAGTTCCATAAACTCTAGTTCAAATGGAACTAAGATAAAGTGATAAAGTCCCCATGCAAGAATGGATGCACCGAAGATAACAAAGATAACGGCAAGACCCATACCTACTGCAGATTCAAGTTTTGTAGATACTCCCATGAAATGGACACATACCTAAGAACTTCGTAAGAATAATATTGTTAATCAGTAATCCACTGATCAAGAGTGTAAATAAATTCATTATTTAGCAGCTCCTTTCTTTGCTGGCTTTGCAAGATGGTTCTTGTAAGCAGCTACACCAGCAGCTAAACATGCAAATGTGATAAATGCACCAAACTGCTCTGTAGAACATTGGAATTTCAAACCTTCTGGAATAATTCTAAATGCAAATACTACATTGTTTGTAAATGGATTTGAGAAAGATAATCCACCAGTACCTAATAACTGTCTGATAAGTGACATTGCAAGAAGTGCACATGTATAAGCACAACCTTGTTGTAATCCATCAACGATAGATTCAAGTACTGTATGCTTGCATGCATATGCTTCAGCACGTCCTAAGATAATACAGTTTACAACAACTAAGTCTAAGAATGCACCTAAAGCTGTAAATAGACTTGGTGTATATGCATGCATAAACATCGAAACGATTGTAACTAAAGTCGCAATAATAACGATATAAACTGGAATATGAATATCATCCGGTGTAATTGGTGCAATCAGTGATACTAAGATATTGGATAATGTTAATACAACAATTACCGCAACACCCATACCAATCGCACTGTTTAAACTTGTTGTAATTGCTAATGTTGAACAGATACCTAAGTAAGTTGCGAATACTGGGTTCTCTGTTGCTAATCTAGAGAAGAAGCCTTGACCTTTAATTTTCTTTTCGCTCATACCTTCCTCCTTACTTTGTTGCAGCCTGCAAGGCTGTTGTAATCATTGCTCTGAGTGATGTACTTGTAAATGTTGCTCCGGTTGTAGAGTCTACCTTACTTTCAAGTGTAACTCCCTTGTACTTTTCTAACTCAGCTGCTTTTGTTGCTTGGTCGCCTACGCTCTCTGTATCGCCAAACTTTGTAACTTCAATACTCTTTACAGACTTACTTGCTACATCTACTGTGACTGTTGCTTCATTTACTCCCTTCAAAACCATGTGCTTTACATGCATAGATGGCTGTTGTTCCATCATTGCTTGTTTCTGAACACTCTGCTTTGTTGTCTTTGAAGTCTTCTTTGCCTAACGCTACTGGCTCTGCTTTTGGTGCAGGTGTGGCTGTCGCATTTTCATCATAAGAGATATTATTCATCTTATTGAATACTTGTCTAGCTTGATCTACTGCTTTTCCTACTGCAGTAGTTGTAATTGTTGCACCAGTAATAAGTGGCATTGTATCAGAAGAAGTAAGTTTTAATACATCACTTACATATGGATCCTTAAATGCCTTATCACCCTTACCAGCTGTTTCGGCTTGTTCAAGCACACTGTATCCACCAACGGAACCGTCATTGTTATACGCAATCATGAACTTAAATCCATCTGCGTTATATCCTGTAGAATGTAATGTAAAGATTGTCCCCTTACCTTCAGCGTTGTAAATACCATCGATGAGAGTCTCTTCACCATCTTTTAATTCAAGAAGACCAATCTTGTCTTCTGTAACATCTGTAAATGTTGCACCTGGATAAATCTGCTCTAATGATGACTTAACAGATGCCAATGCATTTTCTTGAATAATCGGAGCGGTAATCGCATTTACTGTTGATAGTAGAATTCCACATACAGCACAGAGAATACCAAGCATGCATGCTTTATATACTCCTGAAGTCTTATCAATTTTCATACGAGCACCTCCTTACTTTGTTGCAGCCTGCAAGGCTGTTGTAATCATTGCTCTGAGTGATGTACTTGTAAATGTTGCTCCTGTTGTAGAGTCTACCTTACTTTCAAGTGTGACTCCCTTGTACTTCTCTAACTCAGCTGCTTTTGTTGCTTGGTCGCCTACGCTCTCTGTATCGCCAAACTTTGTTACTTCAATACTCTTTACAGACTTACTTGCTACATCTACTGTGACTGTTGCTTCATTTACTCCCTTCAAAACCATGTGCTTTTACATGCATAGATGGCTGTTGTTCCATCATTGCTTGTTTCCGAGCACTCTGCTTTGTTGTCTTTGAAGTCTTCTTTACCTAACGCTACTGCGGAAGCAGACTTTAATGCTGCCGCAATCATTGCGCGTAGTGACTTGCTTGTAAATGTCGCCCCTGTTGTTGCGTCAATCTTACTATCTGCAGTTGCACCAACATATTTCTTAAGTTGTTCTTCTGTAGTAGCTTGATCACCAACTTCTTCCGTATCACTAAACTTAGTAACCGAAATGGATACAACCGTCTTCTTCGCTACATCAATTGTTACTGTAGCTTCGTTAACACCTTCGAAATCCCTTTTGCCTTACATGCATATACTGCAGTTGTGCCATCATTACTTGTTTCTGTACACTCTGCATTATTTTCGCTAAAGTCCTCAGCACTTAATGCTACTGCTTCTGCTGGTTTATCATCCTTCTTTGGCTCTTCAGCAACTGTTGGAGTCTTTGCTACTAAACTAGATCCAACAAGAAGAACTGCCACTAAGAATGCACACATTGCAATAACTGCTTTACGCGCAATCTTTGCCGCATCCTTAATCTGACTACCATCTAGCAACTGATCAATTGCAGGCGTTAACATATTCATAATTAAGACAGAGTATAATGCACCATCTGGTAAGTTAGACTTCCAACGAATAATCAATGTAAGAGCTGCAGCACCTACCGCAAATACATATCTACCTGGAATTGATACTGGTGAAGTAACTGGATCTGTTAACATGAACACACCAGCGAATAATACACCACCCGCTAATACATTAACGATTGCATATTCAATACCTGCACCATGCATTAAACCAACAATGAGAGATACTACGAATACTGTTACGATGTATGTCACTGTCAAACGATAGTCAATAATACGTCTAGCAATGAGATATACTGCAACGAGAATTAACAATAATGCGCATGATCCACCGATAACACTCTGATAGTTACCTAAGAACATACCGGATAAGTTACCAAATTGACCTAATACATTTTTGCAATGCACTGCCATCAACTACCCAACCATATGACTTCATGGCTGCAAGTGGTGTAGCACCTGTTTGTATATCAGCCGCAACACTTGCGCTAAATGAGTTCATGATAATTGCTTCCGCAAATGCTGCTGGGTTAAATATGTTCTGACCAAATCCACCAAATAACATCTTACCAAACAAGATTGCAATTGCAGTCGCAATGATAATTGCGTAAAAACTAACATTAATTCTTGTGATTAATGGAATAATTAAACCTGTTACCCAACCATAGGAATGTAACAATTCTTTTGCAATGTCCTTCTTCTTTCTTGCAAGTAAGTACAATGTTTCAGTACACAATGCAGTTACTACAGAAGCGATGGACAGTAGAATAACACGAATGCCTAAAGAAGCACCGCCTGTCACTCCATACCAGATTGCAGAAGCAACTGTCACAACAACCAAAGCTAAGCTAAGTTCCAACATAATACCTGTTGTAGATTGTTTAGCCGCATAGTTAGGCGATACTTTATATGAAAATTTCATTTTTCTTGCCTCCTATTTCTTTTGCCTGTGCTGCTAGTTTTTGCACGTACAAATGTCTTTTGCACGTCTAACATTCTCAGTTACTTCAATCTTAGATGGACATACATATGTACATAGACCACATTCAATACAGTTCATTACATCTAAACGCATTAATGTATCATAGTCTACAGACTTATGTTCAGAAGCGATACGTACTGGTTGTAATCCAGATGGACATGTTTCCGTACAACGTCCACAACGTAAACAAGCAACTGTATCTGGCTTTTCATACTTCTGAATTGTAAGACCATTGTTCTGTTGCATTACTGCAAATTGATCATTAGGAACTGCACGACCCATCATTGGTCCACCAGCTAGTAACACTACATCATCCACACCATCTTTTATATCCACCAACGGCGTCGATAATCTCATGTACCTTTGTTCCAACAGGAACATATACATTCTGTGGATTCTTAACCGCATCACCAGATACAGTTAAGTACTTTAGTGTAACTGGCATACCATTTACGAGCGCATTACCAAATGCAATTGCTGTAGATGCGTTGTTAACAATACAGCCTGCTTCAATTGGTAATCTGTCATAGCGCTTCTTTGTTAGCTGGTATACAAGTGTTCTTTCCCAACCCATAGGGTAAACGTTAGGAAACGATACGCACCTCGATTGGTGTTCCTTAAATGTTTCTTGCAGTTGGGCAATCTGTTCCTTCTTATCTTCCTTGATTGCGATACAACCAGCCTTTTGCATTACTCATCTTGAAGAATGCAAGTGTACCTACCTTTAGTAAGTCCATGTTTTCTTCAATATTCTTATAATCAGATGTTAAAAATGGTTCACATTCAACCGCATTTACGATAAAAAGTTCTACATTCTCTGGCTTGTTATACTTTACATAAGATGGAAATCCTGCACCACCTAAGCCAAGCATACCGGACTCCTTGGCAAATGCGTGTAATTCCTGCCAGCTAGCCTTTTCATAATCAAACGCCGCAAACGCACGTTCTACTGTATGTTTGTGGTCATTTTGAATGCGTAGATGGTCAATCATTGTACCACCTGCACCCAAGAACTTTTCGATACCCGTAACAGTACCGGAAACAGACGCAAAGAGTGGTAAATAGAATGCATCATTTCTTTCTGCTATCTTTTGTCCAATCTTAACTTCATCTCCAACTTGAACAAGTGGTTGGCATGGGGCAACACCGTTTACAAGCGGAATCCAAACAACATCTGGATCGATAGACTTCAATACTTCTTTGTGAAGAGTCCAACTCTTATGTCCATTTAAATGAAGCTTCATTGGTCCTGTAAATATTGACATAATATTCTTTCCTTTCCTCATTTGAAATCATTCAAAAATTATAACATATTCCCACATTAACAGTAAGATGGCTTTTTATGATATAGTTTAGATATGAAAAGAAAAAAATAACTAAATTATTAATCAGCGCATTAAGCGTTTGTACACTACTTGCTGGCTGTACAACGAAAGAGAGTAAAAACAGTGCTTCTAGCACAACTTCAACCAATAGCGAAAGTCTAACCAAATATGAAAATGTGAGTTCTGATGTAGGCTTTGATACAATCTATAGTTACATGGAATATACAACGAATACCGAATCGGCAGCTGCTCATTTCAAGGATAGCACTACCCTACTTCGTTATTACAATCAGTTATTTGATATTTATAACGACTATGATGGTATCAACAACCTAAAGACAGTTAATGATAACGCTGGTATCAAACCAGTCAAAGTTGATAAACCGATCATTGACATGTTGCATATGGCAAAACAGTTCTATGATTACTCCAATGGCGAATTTGATATTACCATGGGTGCCCTTCTTAAGGTTTGGCATAAGTATCGTGAAGAAGGTATTAAACTCAACGCTGAAAAACAACTTGGTAATCTTCCATCAGAGGAAGAACTTACACAAGCTGCTGGTTGTAAGGGTTGGGATAATGTTGTAATAAACGACGAAGAAAGCACAGTATATATTACTCAGCCATGTCAATCATTTGATGTTGGTGGTATTGCAAAAGGATATGCAACAGAATTAGTTGCGGAAGAAGTTAGTCAACACATGCAAGCAGGTTACTTCAATGTAGGCAGAAACATCCGTACTGTAAATGATAAACCTGATGGAAGCACATGGAATGTCGGTATTGCTGATCCAGAAGGTGCTCTACCAAATGGACTTGCATTAATTTCTTCCAAAGGCTCCTTCTCCTTTGTTACAAGTGGAGACTATGAGCGCTTCTATATCGCAACAGATGGTAATAGTTATCACCACATTATTGATCCATCCACAAATTATCCCGCAACACATTACCATAGTGTCACCATCTTTACAGAAGATTCTGGTGTCGCTGATTGCTTAAGTACAACACTATTTACACTTTCCATCGAAGATGGAAAGAGAGTACTAGAAGCATATAAGAAAGCAACAGGTAAAGAAGCTAATGCAGTATGGGTCATGGATCCAGCAAAAGAAACAAGGTGATGGCAAAGAAACAAATGGCTATTATGTTGTAGCAAGCGAAGGCTTAAAAGACATTATTATTTATTAGATATAAAAAGCGATGAATCCATCGCTTTTTTTATATGATATCTCTTCCATCTTCTGGAAATGTTTTTAAATAGATAAAGAATAAACGGTAATGAAATAATTGCAGTCATAATCTCACTTACAGATTGTGCAGCTTCAATACCTATTATTCCAAAAACATGCATGCAAGATAATGACAGCAGGGATTAGAATTAGTCCACTTCGTAGCATCGCTAGAAATGTTGCAACGGCACTACGTGAAATTGACTGAAATAACATATTCCCATACATCGTCATCGGCATTAATACTAAAGATACACATTGAAACGTAATGCCGTTGTACCAACTGCAATAACATCAGGATCATCTCTAAACAGCGCAACAAAATGTCCTGAGAATGTAAATGCAATTACCGCAAGAATCGCCATCAATGCAGTACCACTCTTAAGCGTAAAGTAGAATCCCTTCTTAACACGACTATAGATTTTTGCACCATAGTTAAATGCACTAACAGGCTGGAACCTTTGACCAATCCCAAGCGCAACACAAAAATAAGAAAGACACAATACGAGTTGCGATAGAAATACCTGCAACAGCTGCATCACCATACATCGCAGATGTAGTATTTAATACCATTGTAGATAGTGAGTTTAATCCTTGTCGACTCAAAGATGGTAGTCCTGTCGAAAAGATACGATTCAAAATTTCAGGCTTGCATGTTACATATTTTGGTTGTAAACGACTTTGAGTTTTACCTTGTAAATAAGGTAAAACCAGTACAAACATACTAATATATTGTGAGATAGTTGTACTAAGGCCTGCACCTGCAATACCCATATGAAATATGCGAACTAAAATATAATCACCAAAGATATTCAAGACACCACCAAGTGTTAAACCAATCATCGCATAGAAGGCTTTTACCTTCATAGCGCAGGATATTGTTTAACACACAGCTTGATGTCATAGCCATGCCTGCAAGCAAAAATATAGAATGCATATATTCTAGCATAAGGAAGGATGGTGTCTGTACTACCCATCAAACGCATCATTGGATCCATAAAGATGAGTCCAATGACCATTACAACTGCACCAACAAAAATAGAAAGAAAGAAACTTGTCGAAGCGTATATTCTAGCCTTCTCTACATTTTTTGAGCCTAGTTGTTGTGAGATATTCGCACCTGCACCATGTCCAAACATAAAGCCAAAGGCCTGTAGAATAGACATCAAACTAAATACAATACCAGTCGCACCACTTGCAGAAGTACTAATTGTACCTACAAAGTAAGTGTCTGCCATATTATAGATACTCGTTACAAGCATCGATATAATCGTTGGAACTGCTAGCTGCGTAATTAAGTGTGGAATTGAATCTTGTGTCATACGGCGATAATGCGCCTCTTGATTTATTGTAGACATCTACACACCATCCTTTCTATTCATAAAATCAAAAGAGGAATTTCTTCCTCTTAAAGACTTACTTAGTAGGTTTACCTAATAAACGGAACATATTCTTCTTATAGATTTCTACACCTGGCTGATTGAATGGGTTGATATCAATCATATAGCAAGTCATCGCTGTAGCGATGAAGAAGAAATAGCAGAGATAACCAAATGAGTATTCCTTCATATCTGGAATAGAAATGATTAAGTTAGGAACACCACCTGTTACTTCGTGAGCTTCAATTGTACCAAGGCAAGCCATCTTATTGACCCAATCATATGACTTACCAGCAAGGTAGTTCATCTGATCGCTATTTTCCGCATCCGTTGGAATAAGTAGATCTTCTGTAGGATTCTCTACTTCTAGGATTGTCTCGAATAGAACTTTCTTACCCTCTTGATAAACTGTCCCTAAAGCTATGTAAATCTGTTGAGAAGTTTGCACTATCTGGCAAGATACCCTTACCATCCTTACCTTCAGATTCACCTAATAACTGCTTCCACCATTCAGCAAGCATTGCAAGCTGCGGTTCATACGCAACAAACATTTCTACATCATAACCTTGGTTCTGTAGGATATGTCTGCATACAGCGTATTGATAAGCAGGGTTCTTAGAAAGATCTGCTGTGTTTAATTCCTTATATGCATCATAAAGACCAGCCATGATCTTCTTGATATCTACACCCATAATAGCAAGTGGCACTAAACCTACTGGGCGTAATTACAGAGTATCTACCACCAATATCATCAGGGATAACGAATGTTTCGTATCCTTCTTTATCTGCTAATGCCTTTAATGTACCACGTGCTTTATCTGTAGTTGCGATGATACGTTCTTTGCATTCTTCCTTGCATATTTCTTTTCCATGAATTCATGGAATACACGGAAAGCAAGTGCTGTTTCAGTTGTTGTACCAGACTTAGAAATAACGTTCAACACAACGCTCTTGTCTTGGATGTGCTTTTAACACTTGTGCAATATATGTAGATGAAAATGTATTACCTACGAAAATAACTTCTGTCTTATTTCCTGAGTATAGACCTTGAATCATTTCGATAGCAGCACGTGCACCTAAGTAAGATCCACCGATACCACATACAAGTAATACTTCAGCCTTATCCTTTACTTTTTTCAGCAACCTTTAAGATGCGTTCGAATTCAGCCTTATCATATGTTTCAGCCCAATCGACCCATCCCATAAAAGTCGTTACCGGCACCAGTTCTTTCAAAAATTACTTTGTGTAGTTCATTTACTTTTTTTCTTGATAACTTTCAATACTTTCCTTGAGTAAAGCGTGTGATGTATTTAACTTCATCATTTTAAAAATAGTCTCCTTCGCCTCTTTGATCCATTCACTCATAGCATTTGCGATTGTCTGAAAACCCATTTTCATGTTCGGTAAACTTGGTTTATGCCCCATCGGTTTACGTCTATTTCTTGAGTGTGCTTTCTGAAGTGCTTTCAATGATAACTTGACATGACTACTCTTATCATCGCATTCCAAGACCTTTAACTTCAAAAACATCCCCAACTGTAACAAACTTTGAAATGTCCTTTCACAAATCCATCACTAATTTCAGAGATGTGAATTAGTCCACTTACATGATGTTCCAGTGCCACAAATGCACCGTAGGGTTGAATCCCTGTTATTTTTCCTTCTACAATCTGTCCTGGTTTGTATATCATTTTAGCATTTCCAATCGTTTCTTTAAGTATAGCACACTCACGAAAAAGATGTGTGTATACTTTATTCAGAGGCTTTGTTATGTTAATTTCATTAAATACGATACATATTATATTTTGTGCTATATTTGCGGCTATCAGTGCACAGCTTTTTAAAAACCAATTTGTGCATTTATTGTTGAACCTGAACACGATTGGGAATGGAGTTTAACCGTTGCTTGGTGGCTTTCCAGTTCACATAGCGCAATGGTTTCTGCCCTTGCTTTAGCGGTAGGCTTCCGTGAGCGTTTTAGTTCGACTCTATTTGCGATTACCGTTGTTTTAGCCATTATTGTTATCTATGATGCCGCAAATGTGAGGTATTATAGTGGACAAAACATCAAAGTTACGCAACAATTAGTCAAGGATTTACAAGAAAGATATCCTCATGTATTCGAAAGTTCCATCTATAAGACAAAAAATTAAAAACCTGTACTGGTCAATCGTTGGGTTGAAGTTGTTGGTGGTATTATTTGGGGACTATTCGTTGCGTATATCTTCTATCTTGTAAAGTAAGGAAAGAGGCGATAGTAATGAGTGATACAGATTTTTTTATTCTGAAAAGTAAAAGCGGATCTAATTGCCCCTAGAAACAGATCCAGTTCGTAAGGAGTTGTTACAGCGCATTCAACATACGCTAGACAAGATTCGCCCATATATCCAAGCGGATGGCGGTGACGTCTTCTTTGGTGGGATATGCGGATGGAGTTGTTACAGTAACAATGACTGGTGCATGTAATGGATGTATGGTAATGGATTCCACATTAAAATGATGGTATTAAAGCTATCTTATTAGATGAAGTACCTGAAGTACATGATGTTCGTTTGTTAGAAACAAACAACTTCAATGAATTTAACTCATATTATTAAAAATGCAGAAAATTTTCTGCATTTTTATTTTATTTTCAGATTTTCTGTCATTTCTATAAAAATTTTCATAGAATTTAAAAAGAAAAATTTATAGAAATGATAAAAAAATTCATAATTTATATATTGAAACATCATGTAAAACGTTATAAATTTTTCATAACTAAAAAGGAGATACTATGGAAGACCTATTTAAAGATTTTGGTTCTAAAGTATTTGGCGAAAAAGAGATGAAGAGTCGCTTGCCTCGCCCTGTCTATCTTTCTTGGAAGAAAACAGTCGCAAACGAAGAAATGCTAGACCGCACAACTGCAGATGCAATCGCACATGCGATGAAACTTTGGGCACTTGATAATGGTGCTACTCACTTCACACACTGGTTCCAACCAATGACTGGCGGCACAGCCGAAAAACATGATAGTTTCTTAGAGCCAGATATAAATGGAGAGCCTTTTGCTCGATTTTCTGGAAAGATGCTTATCAAAGGTGAGCCAGATGCCTCAAGCTTCCCTAATGGTGGTTTACGTACAACATTTGAAGCACGCGGATATACCTATTGGGATGTAAAGAGTCCGGTATTCATCCGTGATAACATCCTCTGTATCCCTACTGTCTTTGTGTCTTACAGTGGTGAAGCCTTAGATAAAAAAGATCCTCTATTAAAATCATTAGAAGCACTCAGCAAATCCGCAACACGCATTGTTAATATTCTTGGCGATAAAGATGTAAAGAGTTGTGATATTTCCGTAGGGACTTGAGCAAGAATACTTTCTCATCGACCGTAAATACTTTTGATCGTCGCCTCAGACTTACGCTTTACTGGTCGCACTTTGTTTGGTGTACCATCTCCTAAGACACAGGAATTAGATGACCATTACTTTGGCGCACTCCACCACGTGGCAGCCTTTATGAAAGAAGCCAATCAAGAACTTTGGAAGTTAGGGTATCTATGCCAAAAACAGAGCACAACGAAGTAGCGCCTGGACAATTTGAATTAGCACCCTATCTTTACAAATGGTAATGTGGCAGTTGACCAAAATCACCCTCATTATGGATATCCCTACGTGAGACAGCCAAGAAAACATGGCTTTGCATGTCTCTTACACGAAAAGCCATTCCAAGGTATCAATGGTTCCGGTAAACATGATAACTATTCCATCATCACAGATGATGGACAAAAACCTATTTTCCCAGGTGAAAAAGCCAGCTGAAAACATCCGTTTCTTATTATTTGTCTGTGCATTTATTCGTGCAGTTGATACATATCCTCTCTGCTTCGCTTAGTGCATCCTGTACAGGTAACGATCATCGTCTGAGGTGCTAACGAAGCACCTCCAGCGATTATTTCAATTTATCTTGGAAGTTATATCGAGAATATTCTCTATGATATCTATACAAAGAACAGTAAGAAGCCAATTACCCAAGAGGAAAAAGACCGCCTTTAATCCTGTAACAGGTTTTATCTTATATTCCTCACGATAACACTGATCGTAACTGTACATCACCTCTTGCCTTTACTGGTAATAAGTTTGAGTTTAGAATGCTCGGTTCATCGATGAGTGCATCTTTCTCAAATACTGTATTGAACGCTATCATGGCAGAATCTCTCAATCAGATTGCGGATGAACTTGAAGGCATCAAGTATATTCAGGACATCCGAGAAAAAAAGCATTAACAATCTGTCGTAACTTGATTGAAAAGCACAAGAGAATTCTCTTCTCTGGAGATGGATATAGTGAAGAATGGGCAAAGGAAGCAAAGCGTAGAGGCTTACCAAATGTAAAGAGTTTTATCGAATCCACAGAAGTTCTTAATGACCCTTCTGTCATTAACCTCTTTACTTCTCTAAATATCTACTCTGAAAAAAGAATTAGCAGCCAACCGTATCATTTTTGCAGGGAACAATACGAAAAGATTATGGGTATTGAAGTTCGTACAATGATTGAGATGGCACGCAAAGACATCCTTCCTTCCCAAATCGCAGAACTAAAGTTCTACAATGATACTATCAACACAAGTGGTAAGAATACACCAAAGTTCATCCGTGACCACGCTAGCACTATTTCGACATTGATTGATCAAACATACCAAGCAATTCAATCATTAGAAGATGCTTGGCAAAAGTAACTACGATTGGCAATACATTTGAGGTTGGTCAAAAAATATCACTACAAGATCAATCCTCTCATGGACAAACTTAGGGCATCCGTAGATGCATACGAGAAAAATCGCAGCTAGAGAATTCTACAAATTACCATCATACGAAGATATCTTATTTCAGTATAAAGAAAACTGCATGGCACCCTTCCTTCGTTTAGGATGAGTAACCACTGCAGTTTTTTATTGGATTGTGATATTTTTCTTATCCAGCTGTCGATGGATAAACTCGCTTACTAATACAAAGATAACTGAGAAGACTGGTACACCAATAAACATGCCAACGATACCAAATAACGCACCACCAATAATGATAGCGAACATGACATATAACGTTGGTAAGCCAACTGCCCCACCTAGAATACGTGGACCAATAATATTACCATCTACCTGTTGTAGGATTAGAATAAAGATTGAAAATTCCAACGCTTTAAATGGATCAACTAATAATAGGATCAGAATACTTGGAACTGCTCCTAAGAATGGACCAAATACAGGAATCATATTTGTAACACCAACGACAACACTAATCAGTGGTGTATATGGCATCTTCATAAATGACAGGATAATATAACAGAGAATTCCAATAATTAATGAATCTACCGCTTTACCCGCAACGAAACTATTGAATGTATTGATTGTTAAACGAGTTGTTCTTAAGATACTCTTTGTCGTCTTCTCTGGAAGAAGTGCGTATAACACTTTCTTCATTTGACGTTTGAGATTTACCTCATCTAGAAGAATATATAATGCGATAATCATGCCAATCAAGAAGTTCATCACGCCCTTAGCAAAAATCACACTGTACATTAAGATGGCATTCAAACTACTTGCAAGATTAGATACCCAATCTCCTAACATACTGACACCCTTATCGATGACAGGATTTAAGGTCTTCAATAAGTCATCGCTGAAAAAGTTGTTAGACTCAAAGAAATTACGAGCAGAATCTACATATCCTTCAAAAAGAGGACAGGAAGGTTTGATGGAAGAAATCATCTGCGAATGAGAATGGAGAAAAATACAAACAACATGATAATTCCGATAAATAGTGCTCCCAAAGGAAAGCGATAATCTTCTTTGTACGTGGCTTTAGTTTTGTCTTCCCTAACCAACTATATTCAATAATCTTTCGTAGCGGATTCAACAAGAAAGCAATCCCGATTCCATAAATAAATGGTGAAAGTGCCACAAAGATTGCCTGGCATACACCATATAAAGGCTCAACATTATTTATTAACGTATAAAAACGCTACAACAAGAATCCCTGAAATTGAAAAATACTTTTGATATTTTCAATTGTTTCTCTTTTTAATTTAGACCATTTCTATCTGCAAAAACCTCCATACTGATTATACCAGTTTTGAATCGTCTTTGAACACGAACATATCAATTGACAAGTATTCTTTCTAGTGTTTTAATATTAACGTCTTTTTATCAAGAACTGAGGTAGAGAGTCAGCTCAATAACCTCACACCAACCTACTGCTTCCAGCAAGGTGGTTCAGCTGACATCGATAAGGAAAGAGTAAAATACGTTAAATATCCTCTTCATCTGTCGCATAAAAAGACAAAACGAAGGAGGTTTTTATTATGTCAGCATTATTTCTCATCCGAATCAGTTACAAGTGGTCACCCAGATAAAATCTGTGATTTGATTGCGGATTCTATCTTGGACGCAGCTCTGGCACAAGATCCACAAGCACATATGGCTGTTGAAGCTACAATTAAAGATGATACAATCTTCATCTATGGTGAAGCTGGTACAACTGCCCTCATCGACTACGCTGCAATCGCAAAGAAAGTTCTAAGTGATATTGGCTACCCTGAAGAATACAATGTTATTCTAAAGGTAAACAAGCAATCTGCAGAAATCAACTCTGCTGTGGGACACCAAGAATATAGCGCCGGTGACCAAGGTATCATGTTTGGTTTTGCGAGTGATGAAACAAAGTCTTATATGCCATTTGCGATTGACTGTGCACACATGCTTGCAAAGCGTCTTGAACAGGTTCGTCGTGAAAACCCCTACACTACTAGGGACCTGATGGAAAAACTCAGGTAACAGTAGAATACGACAATGGCGAACTTAAGAGAATTGAAACAATCGTTGTATCTACACAACACAGTAAAGATATTACGCAAGAAGAATTAAAGAAACTAATCCGCAAAGAAGTTATCGATAAGGTTGTAAAACCTGAACTCATTGATGAAAATACAAAGTTCTTCATCAACCCATCCGGTTCCTTCGTCGTTGGTGGTAGCTGGGGCGATTCTGGCACAACCGGGACGTAAGATTGTAGTAGATACATATGGTGGATATGCACTCATCGGTGGTGGATGTTTCTCATCCAAGGACCCTACTAAGGTTGACCGCTCTGCAGCTTACTATGCACGTTACGTTTGCCGCAACATCGTAGCTAACGGTCTAGCAAAGAAGTGTCAGATTGAACTTGCATATGCAATTGGTGAACCTAACCCTATCTCTATCAATGTCAACAGTTTCAATACTTCGAAGTATAGTGATGAAGAGTTAGAAGAAATCGTTAAGAAGAACTTCAACTTCTCAGTTAAAAATATGATCAAGGAATTAGATCTTGAAAGACCTATTTATACACAGACAACAAACTATGGACACTTTTGGTAAGCCTTACTTACCTTGGGGAACAATTTCAAGAAGATTGAACTATAACATCATGCGAGCAGTAACTACCGCTTTTTTCGTTTAGAAAAAACATGCATGTAGAGCTATCCCTACATGCATGTTTTATGTATTTAGTTTTGTGAATAAGCTATAGCCTTCCATGACAGCGTGACATCTTGGACATAGTCCGTTTTTCATCCACGTGTTCATCATAGTTCCAACAACGTGGACACTTTTCCACTAGCCTTTTTCAACCTTCACAGCTGTTTCACCTTCTACAAGTTCAACCTGAGAAACAATTAACCATTGTGCTACTGCAGCACCCTAGATTCTTTTTCTACAAGTTCCTTGTCTTCCCTTTCGGAAGAGTAAGAAGGATCTTCGCTTCTTGGCTAGAAGCGATTAGTTTTTCATTACGTGCTTCTTCATTTGCCTTTGTGACAAGTGCACGAATATCTAATAGACGTTTGATTTCATCACGTAATGTTTCAGCTTCTGCGTATTCCTTCACTTCTGGGAATTCTTCGTAATGCACAGAGTTTGTGCCAAGATGTGAGAAATGTGTCCAGATTTCTTCAGCAGTAAATGCTAAGAATGGAGCCCAAAAGTTTTACGAGTGCATCCGCACAGTTCCAGTATACAGACTGTACTTGTCTTCTACGGTGATCATCCTTTCGCACTTACATATAGGATATCCTTTCGTGAAATCACAATAGTAAGAAGATAAGATATTAACCATGAAATACATCAGATGCTTATTTGCGGATAAGTAGTTATACTCTAACACATCCTTACGTACATCTCTGACTAAATCATTGAGTAATACAAGTACTTGTTGGTCAACACGTTCTAGATTTTCAAAAAGCGACCATATCTGTTGATGGATTGAAATCTTCCATTTACATTGCCTAGTAAGAAACGGAATGTACAGAATCTTTTCGATACTGATCAGAAACCCTGTTTGATATTGCTTGGACCTAACTTTAAGTCTTCCTTAAAGTCTGAGGACATTGCCCAAAGACGGAATACATCGGCACCATTCTGGTTGATGATATCCATTGGGTTTACAACATTACCAACAGACTTAGACATCTTTTTCACCCTTTAGAGTCTACAACATAACCATGGGATAGAACTTCCTTATATGGAGCTGTGCCATTGACTGCTGTAGAAACGATGAGTGAGGAGTTAAACCAACCACGATACTGGTCAGAACCTTCAAAGTATAAATCACATGGATAACTATCACCACGAGCAATCAATTCATTCCAACTTGAGCCAGAATCAAAACCATACGTCCATGATATCTGTTTCCTTACGGAATTCACCATTTGGTGATTTTTCATTTGTATAACCTTCTGGTAGTAAATCTTTTGCGTCTCTTTCAAACCAAACATTTGAACCATATTCATTCATAAGTTCAGCGATATGATCAAATACTTCCTTCTCCATGATTGGTGAGTTGTCTTCACAATAGATAATTGGAATTGGAACACCCCATAGACGCTGTCTAGAGATACACCAGTCTCCACGGTCCGCAATCATATTATTCATACGCTTTTGACCAAAGGAGTTATGCCACTTAACGTGGTTGTTAATCTGATTCAATGCCTGCTCACGTACCTTTTCAATTGAACAGAACCACTGTTTTACCGCACGGAAAATAACCTTCTTCTTCAGACGATCATCGTGTGGATAGGAGTGAGTAATATTTTCAACTTTTAGTAAGTAGCCCTTTTCACTCATGTCATGAATGATAGCCTTTGAACAATCCTCAAAGAACATACCTTGATAAGAGCCTACTTCTTCATTCATATAACCACGTTCATCAACAGTACAGATTGGTGGCATACCATTCTTCATACATACAAGATAGTCATCCATACCATGACCACCAGCTGTATGTACAATACCAGTACCATCTTCATCTGTAACGTGGGTACCTAAAAGACATGGACATTCCTTATCTAATGCAACATGATGATATGTAACACCTTCAATTTCCTTACCAGTAAATTTCTTTAGGACACCTAGATTTTCAAGATTAAACTTTTCAAGTAAGCGGTCAACAAACTTTTCAAGCACAACAAGATTACCTGCACTTGTCTTGACTAATGCATATTCTAAATCAGGGTGAACAGATACTGCCATGTTTGATGGTATTGTCCAAGGTGTTGTTGTCCAGATTACAAAGTTATCATCTGCACCTAATACACCCTTACCATCCGCAATTGGGAATTTGAGGTAGATTGTCGCATCCTTAACATCTTTATAAACAATTTCAGAATCCGCAACCGCTGTCTCGTTGTATGGTGACCAATAAACAGGTTTTTAATCCTTTGGAAAGATCATCCCTTTTATCGCCATCGATGCGAAAGACTGAATCTGACGAGCTTCAAATTCTTTCTTCAGTGTGATATATGGATGTTCATAATCCGCAATCTGACCTAAACGCTTTTCTGTTTCCATCTGTTGTGCAATCTGCTGGTGTGCATACTCTTCACACTTACGTCTAAATTCCGCAGCAGAAAGTGTCTTACGGTCAACACCTAACTTCTGGATAGCATTTTCAATTGGTAATCCGTGTGTATCCCATCCTGGAAAGAATGGTGTGTAGTAACCAGACATTGCATGGCTACGAATAATGAAGTCCTTGATTGTACGGTTCATGGCTGTACCTGCATGCAGGTTACCATTTATGTATGGAGGACCATCATGCAAGATAAATGCCTTCTGTCCCTTGTGATGTTTTAGTAAGTTTTGATAATAGTTGTCTTGTTGCCAATTCTTTAAAATACCTGGTTCTTTCTGTGCAAGATTACCACGCATCTCAAAATCTGTATTTGGCATGTTTAGCGTATCTTTGTAGTCCATATGACCCTCCTCTTTATAAAAATAAAAACGTCCTCAAAAAATCTAAGGACGTCTAAACGCGGTACCACCTTAGTTTATGACATTACTGTCATACACTCATTACTTCTTTAACGCAGAATGTACGATTGCTCACAGGTGATTCTATTAACAGGCTTCATGTTCGTTTTCAGCATACACGAACTCTCTTATCAATCCACTTCTGTTAAAGCATGTCCTGATCAATGCAATTCTTTATCAGATTCTTCCAACCAATCCATATCAGGAAGTTTTGGAAGTTTAAAGTTATCTAAACTCTTTTGTAAATCGGTTAGCTGTTGGCTAAGATCACTCTTTGACCTCACCAGCTTCAGTGCATACAGTTGCGATAGGTCCAGCAATATGGAACGCGCAACAGATAAAGCTTCTTTGACAATCTCATCAGCGTTATTCTGTGCTCTGCCATCACATCGTTAGCTTCCTGCAAAGATAATCTGGTAATACTGTCGGCCGCATCTTTCCGCACATCTACCGCACGCTCAATCTCATTGTAGCGTGTCTGTAAATCCTCCAACTTCTCTGTTGTCTCAACCATCTGTTCTTGATAGAGTTCCAACTTTCTTGAAGGAAGGCAACTTGCGCAGCGTATTGCTCCATCACATCATCAACCGCAAACCGATCATAGCCATTTTTTTCATGATACGAAATGTCGGTCTTCGTGTCGTCATGTTCTCTCCTCTTATATATTCTGCAGAAATTCTGCAACGATTCTCCCTGTACGTGTCTTTCGGCTAAAATCCCAAGAAGTAAATCTACCTGTTCCACGTATAGAAATAACACTCCCATTATTGCATATTTTATCAGGCTCTTCAAGTTCGATATGATTTACCTGCACGTATCCTTTACGTATTAAATCCTTCGCATCACTACGGCTAGAATGGGTTAAAGCAGCCACCAACGCATCCGCTCTCTTCACTTGCCACAACCAAAGAAATTCTTTGGTTTTAAACACCTGTTTTGGATGTTCATCAATCTTTTCAAACGATACCGTTAACTGATTGATACGAATTAAATGATCTTTTGATAAAATCAACCATCTGCTCTGATGTATAGAGATAAATTGCATCTTCTTCAATCCAAAAATCCCCAAAACTACTCTTCTCTATCTGTAGATTCATGATAGCCCCATATACATCACGATGCCCTATCGTACGAAAACGCTGATCTATCTTAGCCTTCATGCATACAATATCTGAAAAGCCATCCTTCTCATCATAGAGAAAGATGACTTTCTTTTTACGTGCATCATCATATCCACCGTCATAGCGGACAAAGCGTGATGGAGTGAATATCTTTTGGACAATAGCTTTGTTCTTCTTCTGTTAAGAATGCAGAACAAACATTCTTATGCCAACGTTCACTCTTTTCTTTTGTCGTCGTAAATGCAATCAGAGAATCGTAATTCCCTAGATTATTCATCTTCACCCTTATCAAGTGAGATATTACCTTCAACACCAACATTTCTTGGAGCACAGAAGATAACATTATGACCAACCTTCTGAATTGTTCCATCTAATGCGAATACAACACCAGACAAGAAATCAATTGTACGTTGTGCATATTCTCTTTGTAAACGGTGTAAGTTGATAATGCACAGCCACGTGTTTGCTTTTAAGTGACGTGCAATCTCCTCAGCTTGTTCGAAAACTTCTGGTCTCGAACATTACCATTTGTGTATTTTTAGAAATGTTATTCAAATTTGTTTTGTTTTGACTCGTAAGTACTCACTGGTTGTATTTCTCTTCCGTGAATTGTAATTCTTCGCCTTCATCTTCATCTTCATCTACTGGTGCGACGAATTCTTTAATCTTGTTGAATACCATATACAATCTCCTTTTTATCGATTCTTATTATATCATTCCTAAAAATGATAAACAACGCTATCCAAGCGGTTTACATCGTATTTCTGTAAATAAGTACACATTTTTCAACAAATCATAATCAGGATATTGTCATGTTCAAAATATCGAGTTAAAAATGTAACCATGTTAAAAAGTTAATTCTCCCATTTAGGATATAAAAGTATGGATTTACGTCGGAGTTGTACTACTTATTTCTGTGATAGTTGGTATTGTAAAACAACCATTTCGTTTTCGGTTTCTAAACAGTCTTGGGATTCTAACAGCCATTCTATTCTTTTTTGTTGGAACATTTAGACACGCTTGGCTCAAGGGTGATTTCTCATCTCTTGAATTCCAAAGGAGTAAGGACTTAGATCCAACGTACGCTGATTATCGCAAACGTATCCTCCTAGAAAGAAGTCAACGTCACAATACTCCACTATTTGCTAGTATTATACTCATTCTTCTTTGTATCGTATTACTCGTTTTTATGTGATGGACACCCATCACTATCATCGTAGCAATAAAAATGCTACTCGAAGTAAGCATTTTTGATGGTGGAGATGATGGGACTTGAACCCATACGTCCTTTTCAGACAACGGATTTTTAAGTCCGTTGCGTCTGCCGATTCCGCCACATCTCCATGGAGGTTCCTGCCGGAGTCGGACCGGCGCTCGCAGAGTTGCAGTCTGCTGCCTTACCACTTGGCTAAGGAACCAAGCCCTGTAAATTTACAGCGCTTTATTATTATACTGAAAGCATTCCTCGAATGCAATAGAAGTATATCACTTTTTATTTCTAGTTTACAAATATTTTTTTGTATTTTTAAAAGTGAGAAAACCGTTATTGTACTTTGACCTTATTCCATAAGTCTGAGAGTTTCGCTTTGAGCTGCTCATCGAAAATGGAATGTTTCATCTAATTTATATCCTGTACGTGGAACGTATGCTGGATTTTCAAAGAATTCACCATCTGGTCCTGCAAGTTCTTCTTGAACACTTAAATCAACCGGTGTATATCCAACCCACTCTGAGTTCTGTGACTGAACACTTTCACTGATGATGTAATCAATAAACTTATTCGCAAGTCCTGGACAGTTGCTGTTTTTGGAATAACCATTGCATCAATCCATACATTTGTACCCTGCTTTGGTGCTACCCAACTCATATCCATATTTTCTGTAAGAACGTTTGTCGCATCGCCAGAATACATGACAGCGATATCTTTTTCCGCATTTGTCATGCCATCAATAACTTCATCTGTAACATATGCAGGGTCCATAGTCTCATTCATCTCTGATAGCCACTCATACGCTTCTTGGATTTCCTTTGGATCATTTGTATTCATGGAATAACCAAGTGCCTTAAACGCAATCATGAAACCATCACGTTGTGAATCGTAGAAGAAGATTCTTCCCTTATACTTAGGATCTTTGAGAATATCCCAGCCTTCTTCTTCAATATCCTTTTCATCAACTGTTGTTTTGTTATAAACAAGACCAACATTACCCCAAAAATATGGGACAGAATATTCAAGAGTTGGATCAAAGCCTTTTTGAGACTCTACAACAGATGGATTGAGTAGGCCAAGATTTTCATAAGACTTCTTGTCTAATGGTTGTAACATCTTCTCAGCTAGTAACTGTTCAATCATATAGTCACTAGGCATCAGTACATCATAAGATGAGCCACCAAGTAACTTTTGTGACATCGTCCATTGGACCAAATAGATCGTAGTTAACTTTTGCGTTATACATTGTTTCAAAGTCAGAGATGACTCTTCACCGATATATTCTCCTGCGTTGAATACATTGATAACGTTACAGCCAAACATTTCTTTTACGTCACCAACTGCTTTACTGCATCTTCATCATCCCCACCACAGCCAACAAGTGGAGCTACAAGTGCAGCGCATATCTAATTTTAGTTAGATTCTGTAATTTGCGCATGTAACTTGCCTTTCTTCTTTCATTGATCATAGGTGTACAACATTTACGACAATGAGTACAACTGTGATGACATAAACAATAATTGCACTAGCATAATGGGTTAACACGTTTTACATTTGCTAAACATAGATAGGATATTGGGACACCGGTCCTGTCGTAAACATGGAGATAACAAAGTCATCGAGACATCGAGAATCCAGTGCACCCGCAATACACACCCTTTAATCTGAGGGATGATAACCTTCCACATCGCCTGCCATGGAGTACAGCCACAAAGTCTAACGCAGCCTCTGCCATGTTCTTATCGATACGACGTAAAACGTGGTACACCGATAGGATTACATATGGTGTGACACGCACATGCGCTAATAACATCGGTAATCGCAGTTTGAACTCTCAATGATGTAGAACAACATTAAGCCAATCGCAGTAACGATTTCTGGATTTAGCATTGGTGAAGTTATGTTGGAATAACTCACCTGTAATGCGCTTGGAGACTGGAAAAGACCAATTGCTGATTGTTCAAATGAAGTGTAGAAATCAATGTCGTAGTACGCATAAAACCGTGTAAGAGTTGCTTCTGACGATGAACGAAAGTTATGTGACATGTTCTCATACCACCAGCAATGAGAAACCAGTAAAGCGAGTAAGTGATTTAGAACGGTTAAAAACTAAGAAATACTGGCATAGAGAATTGGCAAATGAAGAATGCCAAGATGAGGGGCAAGATATAACTTCCCGAAAAATAGAATTTTTCTTTGACATTAGTCTGCCTCCTCTGCTGGTTCTTTATCTAGTTTCCTTTTGTAATATACATCGAAATTCAAGATGATGATTGCCATAATCAAACAGATTGTGAACCAGTTCCAGTCACCAGTCTTGATAAAAAGTAATCTTCAATCAGACTACCAATCAATACATACTGACCACCACCAAGTAGCTTAGGAATAAAGAAGCTGATACTGCCATGGCAAGAATACCGAAAATGCACCATCTTACAACACCACTTAAAGAAAGTGGTGCGTGTGACACGTAAGAATGTCTGCTTATTATCCGCACCTAAGTCGCCAGCCGCAATCAATAAATCTATCAATCTTAGAAAGGGCTGTATCAGTGCTGTAGAAGTCATAAACGGTGAGGTTGCATACCCCATACCGATATATATCTCATTTCGCAAAGCAACTAGCCTATACCTTCCACGCATACGTACGTAGCAAGACATGTTGATCCACATATAGGTAGTGTAGTCAAAGTAACTTTACCATAATTAAGTAGACTGCTCTTTAGCTTTCGCTATGATATATGCAGTTGGATAACCTACAAGAATACAAATTGCTAGTCGTAACGAAAGCCATCTTTAAGCTACGCCATAAAACGCTAGGGAAAATCGTATCATTGAAGAAACGAGTGAAGTTATCGAATGTAAATTGAAGTGTTAAAACGAATTACCCTTTGTCATTGCGTACATGACAATCATGAACATCGGAATAACAATCATGATCATCATCCACACAAAATACGGATAGATTAATTTATTAAATGACTTCATCGCACATTAACCCATCTTTCTATTCATGGATATCCTCAGTTCCTCTAATCAATTCTTTCACCTGCTTCAATCTTATCTGGTTTCAATCTTTAACTCACGACCCTGTGTGAAGATGTAATCTGGTAATCACCTTCTGTGATATTTTCATCATATGACCTTCTGTTGGTTCAATAAAACCAGCAATAATACGTAAGAGCGTTGTCTTACCACAACCAGATGGTCAAGTAACGTCACAAACTCATTTCATAAATATCTAATGAGATTCCTTTAGTACGACTTGGTTGTCAAAGTTTTACAACATTTTTACTTCAATCAATTTCTTTGCCATGTCTATTCTCCTCTAAAATTCCGGTGGCGTGCTAATCCAAAGCACTTCTGCTGATTGTTTACTACGATTTTCTAGATAGTGCGCT